>Ga0214923_10004612_pt1 | contig 16532 bp, 10 predicted proteins | sample LL1510_MetaG_FD_177993 | JGI IMG/M metagenome (GOLD analysis project Ga0214923, IMG submission 177993) | Freshwater microbial communities from Lake Lanier, Atlanta, Georgia, United States - LL-1510 | ecosystem: Environmental > Aquatic > Freshwater > Lake | place: USA: Georgia | collected...
AAGAACAAGAACAAGAACTAGAACAAGAACAAGAACAAGAACAAGAACAAGAACAAGAACAAGAACAAGAACAAGAACAAGAACAAGAACAAGAACAAGAACAAGAACAAGAACAATCAAGATAAATTTTTACATATTTCATAATATAAACTAAGATTTTCATCAATCAATGACACAATAGTTTTCATATCATCTATCTTATCATTAATTTGATTTTGCAGATCAACTTCTATTTTTTCAGTGCTGTCAATTATTCTTGACAAATTTTTCAAAGTTTGCATATTTTTTTGTGATATTGACAATAATATATCTTTTTGTTTATCCATATATATAAAGTTTCCAAATAAAAATTTATGATTCACTATAGTATCCATTTATACTGCTTGATTCACTAAAATCAGGAATTATTTGGGTACTTGATGAAGACGAAGATTCAGAAGATCTATTTGTTGATTCTATTGAGAATTGATTTGATGATGAGGTTTTACTAGATGTTGCATTTCTTGATTGGATAGTCGATGTGTCACTTGAACCAGACTTGACAGATGACGAAAATGTAGAACTGCTTGAAGTATTTGTCGTATCACTTTTTTTATCTTTTGACGAAGATTCTACTGATGCCGAGCTTTTTGTAGTAGAAGAATTTGTGGTTGATGATGAACTATTAAATAAATTGCCGCCAGTCATTGCAATATGTGTCATTCCTGATATGATATTTTCAATCTGTTTATTTTGAACTTCTATGTTATTTTTTAGATTATCAAATTCATCTCTTATTGTTAATTTTATTTTTGCAAGTCTCAAAACATCATTTTGCAATGTATTATATTCTTTAATTTTTTCCTGTAAATCTTCTTTTATCATTGTTGTTATTTTGTATGTTGCCGATATTGAATACTTCAATAAGTCGTTCTTCAATTCTTTTTGTGTGTTGTCATTTTTGATTGTGTCTGATATATAATTTGCCAATTTTAATATCTTATTTAATAACAAATATTGCAATTGTCTAACATTATATAAAATTATTTTTGTGTCATTATTATTGACATCAGATAACTGTCCAATTAAGCTATATCTGTTTATGTCATTATATAGTTCTAATACTTTTACTATGTCGCCCATAAATGGAGATTCGATATGAGTAATTAATTTAATTTGAATTCCTTTTGGTGTTTCAAATGTCTCACATATGTATTGTTTTAACAATGATTCGGCAAGTCCTATTTCTATATGTTTTAGTATTTGTGATTCTGGATTGATGTATTTGATTAGTTGTGGAATTGTAAATGTTCCAAGCGAATGGCCATTAACATTGTAAAATCTATATCTGTATTCTTCTGGTTCTCTAACAACTCTTATGCTTTTATCAGTAATATATGTAACAACTTGTGGTGTTTTAGGACTAGCGACAAGTTGGGGCTGTTTTTCACTTTTTATCTTTTCACTCTTGTTTTTTTCACTTTTGTTACTTAATACTTTTTCAGACTTTTGTTCTGTTTTATCATTTATTTTGACTTTCGTATTTAACATATATTATAACTTTAAATTTATTAATTTTTATATAAACATTAAAAATTTGTTTTATTTTATAAGTCAATTATGAATTATAAAATATTTAGTTATTTAGTTTGCTGATTTTTTTGATTTTTGGGCAGCTTTCTTTGTTGCCTTTTTCTTTGGTTTTTCTTCCTCTTCTGGTTCTTCTGCTTCAACAACAACTTCTTCTTTCTTTGCTGCTTTCTTGGTTGCTTTCTTCTTTGGTTTTTCTTCTTCAGCTTCCTCAGCTTCTTCGGCTTCTTCTACTGGTTCTTCGTTTTTGGGAGCTGCTTTCTTTGTTGATTTCTTAGTTGTCTTTTTCTTTGGGACTTCTTCCTCTTCATCATCTTCTTCTCTTTCACCGGCTTTCTTTGCTGCTGGGAACAAATCTTTGCATTCTTCTAATGATGATTTAGATACTTTGTTTTCACGCTTGTATACAATAACATCTTTCTTTCCATCTTTCTTTGTGATTGGTACTTCGACTGGTGTGTCTAATGCTTTTTGATAGCCTTCATATGCGTACATCTTTTTCTTTGATCCTCTTGTGCATTCGACCATCAAGAATTTGATTGGTTTTCCTTGTTTATATTTAGAACCGAGTGCTTTTACAATTGATCCAATTGCTTTCTGTGCTGATTGTTTTGGTTTCAAGCATGAAAATCTTCCAGATGTGACAACTTTACCTTCATTTTTATAGATGCTTCTGAAATATCTTTTCTTTTTATCTGCTTCTCCTTTTGTTCCTTTCTTTGTTGTTTTCTTTGTTGGTTTTTTCTCAACCTTTTCTACAACTTCTTCTTTCTTTGATTTTGACTTCTTGTCAGTAGTCTTTGATTTGGTGTCTGCTTTGGCCATTAGGGTATAATCCTATTATATAATTTTGTTTTTAAGTAATAACACACCCCACTAAAAGTATTTACTATATATTTTTACTTTTTTTATTTATGATTGGGATACATAATTTGTGTTGCATATATACTTTTTTATATTCTGTCACTATGTAAATATCATGATATACAAAAAAAGCGCAATAATAAATTTTAATTCGAATATTCTGAGATTATTATTTTTATAATAATTGTATAAGTTATAATGACGTGTGAATTAAAAATTACAAACACAATAGAATTAATAATTCAGAAAAGTTATAGGACAAGAGGTAATGTGTTAAGCAATCTTATTATTCATATTGATAAACTATATGACAATTACATAATAAACAATGATCAGAAAAAGAAGCTGTTGAATCAAATAAATGAAATAATAAATCAGTTAAATGGATTATATAATGATTTGATTCAAGATTGTAGTAACAATGAAAAAAAGTCAAAAAAGATGGAAAAAGTATATACATACATAAAAACCCTAATAGGAAACAAACCAATATCAATAGAGATACTTGATGATCTTATTACAAGATATGCAGGCAAAGGATTCATCATTGACAATTCATTTTATGACACAGACATTGCGATACAAAATATATCTATTAATTATGGCCTTGCAAATTTGTCTGACATAATAGACATATGGAATTTGGAACAGATAAAAACACATGAAAATTTTAAATTAATAAATCAATATTTTGTGCCTTTAAAAATAATAGTGATAAAAAATAAAAATGATATTGCAGACAATACAACAAAACTTAATAAGATTGACAATGAATTTTATGAATATTTATTGAATGATTTATTTTCACTGGAGACTTATCAAAATAAAAAAAAATATTGCATATATGGATATTTTAATTTTGATTGTGTAAATTCAATCATAAGAACTGCTGAGATATGCAATGAATCACTATCAAAAAAGAAAAAAGAGATAGAATCAATTTTAAACAAATTAACAACAATTAATAAACAATTTAAACAGGCATATTTGAAAACATTAGGAATGGGGGATTTGATGTCATTGGATGGGAAAAATGTAAAAAATGTAATAACTGTATTATATCAAAAATATAATAAATATTCAAATATGAATTTTAAAAATATCATGACAGAATTTCTACAGTCAAATTTAAATGCAAAATATGAAATAATCAAAATTTTGCTCATGGGTGGAAGCAATAATTCAATTAATACAGCTGGTTTGTTATTTGGCGCGACAAAAGATTCAAAGAACAATGAAAATACAAAAATGACTTTGATATCTGATATAATACACAAAAATTTGCCATATTATTCACAATTGAAATTAAAGAAATCAGGATTTTTATTGGGACAGGAGTTAGAAAAGATTAAGTCAATGGGTTCTGATGATGTTGATTTAAAAAAACAAGTATTGACAAATAAAAACATGCCTGCTTATGTAAAAAAAATAGCTCTTGAGAGATTAGATGAAATGAAGTCAGGCAGCAGTGAATATTATAAACAATTGACTTATGTCAAAATATTGATAGACTATCCATGGATAGGAGAAAATGATGATGATGTATTTTCTTCAATAACAGGAAATTTAGAAAAAGCAACAGAATTCCTAGTGAATCTTAAAACAAAATTGGATAAAACAGTATATGGACATGAAAAGTCAAAGGATACTATAATTGAATTAGTCGCAAAATGGTTAACAAATCCAAACAGCATGGGTAAAGTTGTTGGTTTACATGGACCCCCTGGAGTTGGTAAAACATTATTTGCAAAGACATTGGGAGATGCACTTGACATTCCATATACACAAATAAATATTGGTGGTGTAGATGACGGGTCAGTTCTATCTGGACATTCATTTACATATAGTTCTGCACAACCTGGGTTAATTATAAAAAAAATGATTACAGCTGGAAGCCCAAGGTGTATCATGTTTTTTGATGAGGTTGACAAAACTGGAGTGAAACATGGCATTAATGAAGTTACTAATGTTTTAATCCATGCGACTGACCAAAATAGCAATGATAAGTTTAATGACAAATTCTTGCAAGAAATAGGATTCCCATTAACAAAAGTGTTATTTATTTTTTCATATAACGATAGACATAAAATAGATAGAATTTTGTTAGACAGGATAGAAGAAATAGAAATTATGCCATACACAATGGAAGACAAAATTAGAATAACAAAGGATTATTTAATGAAAGAATTAACAAAAGATGTTGGAATGGACTATGAATCAATAAAAATAAGCGATGATGCTATTTCTTATATTATTGAATCATTTACTGTAGAAGCAGGAGTTCGTGAATTAAAAAGAAAAATAGAAAAAATACTGACAAAACTTAATGTGGACAGAATTTACGGCAAACCGCCCTTTTCTAAGAAAAAAGAATTCAACAAGAAAAAACCAATAGTGATTGACATTGATATGGTTGATAAATATTTATTAAAGCCAAATTTGCTTGTTAAAAAGATATATGATAAAAATGAAGTAGGTGTTGGAGGTGGATTGTATGCAACAAATGTTGGGATAGGTGGTTTGCTGCCGGTATTGATTTACAAAAATTATTCTAATAAAGTTGGATACAAATTAAAATTAACTGGAAGTCAAAAACGAGTTATGAGGGAATCAGTCGAATTCGCAAATACTTTAGCAATGAATATGGTAAAAGATGAATATATTAAGATATTTATGGACAGTAATCCCTATGGTTTACACATTCACACGCCAGATGCATCTACTTTTAAGGATGGGCCTTCTGCAGGAACAATATTTACTGTTGCATTGATATCAAAAATATTAAATAAGAAAATAAAAAATAATGTAAGCATGACTGGCGAAATTGAACACAATGGAATGATAACTGCAATAGGTGGTCTTGATTGCAAATTATCAGGGGCAAAAAGAGCAGGAGTCAATTTAGTATTTATACCAAAAGAAAATAAAACAGATTATGACAAAATTATTAAGACGCATAAAAATCTAATTGATGATAATTTTAAAGTAATTTTGGTTGATCATGTAATTGAAATTCTAGAATATGCTTTGATTGACGACGATGTTATAAATAAACTAAAGTCAAAGGGGATTAAAGATATTACTTATGAAAAGACTTTTAATTGGAAAAAATATATTGAAAAAGACAAATTGTCAAAACCATACAAAGTAAAATCAAATAATAAATATGACTCAAATTCAATAATAGAACTTGACTCAAGTGATGAAGAAAATGACTCTGAAGTTGATAGCGATCTGGATTCTAAACAAAAATCATATGCACAAGATAAAAAAGAAATCAAATCAAATTTATTATAAATGTATAATATGTGTTTACAATTTTATCTAACTTATCTAAAATATATTGAGATTCTGTTTTAAGATTATTAAATGTAAAATCTGTCATATCATTATTTTTATCATTCTTGATAATCTTAATTATATTTTTAATACTTTCTAAATTTGTTTTCCATTCTTTATTTAATTCAGACATATATTTTAATCTCTCTTTTGATTTTCCGTTGTTTTTCAATTTCATTAAATGATATTTGTATTGTTCATCATTTAACCATATCCCATTCATTTTATCACATTTAAAAAAATCATCGACATACTCATTTACATTTGTACATATATCACCTTTACTTAATTTTGATATTTTGTTATAATTTTTTATTAAATTGTCTCTGATATCAGTCATTAATTCAATTCTTGCCCTGTAATGATTTATTATTTTTATACATAGGTCATTTTTATCTATATCACTATTGTATTTTATTCCAATTAATGTTCCAGCATCTTTTAATTGATCTTTTGGAAATTTAATTAATTTATCATAATATATTATTGATAATTTTTCACATATGTCATCTTTTGTCCATAAAGAATAATCAGTTATGATTTTATTTATTTCACTAATAATACCATTATATAATGTTTGATTACTTTGTGATTGTCCCATATATATAAACAGTAATATTAATTTTGTCATTTTGTCATTTTGTCATTTTGTCATTTTGTCATTTTGTCATTTTGTCATTTTGTCATTTAATGGAACAGAACAATAATAAAAATTGAAAAAATCCTATTCGAATTTTTATAATTTTTATTCATTTATTTATTTTCCAAGAAAATAAATGAATGAATAAAAATTGAAAAAAATACTTAAAGAAATAATATATTTAACTAGTTTACTAGTAATGAATTCTAAAAGAAAGATTGATATAGATTTAGACATAGATAATATATCAATTGACGAATATTTTGACGGCATTGACTTTAATGAAAAAGTCAATACTACAACTGAATTCAAAAATTTAAATAATTTCGATGATAAAACATGTGAACACTGTGGTTCATCTGATCTAATTGATAATGAAGGGTCTATAATATGTACAAAGTGTGCCCGTGTACAAGATAATGTAATTGATTATAATCCTGAATGGCGCGATTATGATGATGGGAAACCATCAATGAATCGATGCAGTCAAGTCACAAATGTTTTATTACCGCAGTCGTCATTGGGTCTTAAATTTGTGGCACCCCAAGGAAGCAATTTACAAAGAATACACATTTGGAATGCAATGCCATACAAAGAAAGAAGTCTAAATAATGTATTTAAAATAATTACTAAAGTATGTACTGAAAATAATATTAAAAAAAATGTACAGGATGATGCAAAAATCATATACAAAATTGCCAATGATTGCAAAGATATGTCTGACAAAAAGGTTGTAATAACAAGAGGTAAAAATAGAAAGGGCATTATTGCCGCTGCTGTTTTATTAGCATGTAAAAGGAATAATCAAACATTATCGCCTAAGGAGATCGCATCAATTTTTGATCTTAAACATTCTGAGATAAGCAGAGGAGACAGAAATTTACGTGAATTATTACAACAAAAAAAATTCAATACAAATTTCAATGCAACTAAGCCTGAACATTTTGTTTTTAGATATTGTGATTCACATGTTCCAAAATTAAAAAATGAATATACTGAACAAGCAGTTAAAATAGCAAAGAATATTGAAAGATTAAATATTGCATCAGATCATACACCATTTTCTGTTGCTGCTGCTAGTGTGTTGATAATGTCTGAATTAAATGGAATAACAAAAATTCTTACAAAGAAAATGTTGGCAGAAAGATTTAATGTATCAGAGGTCACTATTGGAAAAATATATAAAAAACTATCAAAATATAAACATTTATTGCAGGATGATGTTGCCGTCGATGGTCTTTTAGAAAAAATAAATAATATACAAAAGACAAGTAGTATCATTGATGACCAAATAAAAGAAAGAATGAAAAAATTCGGATTGTCTGTTGATGAAAATAATAAGGTTGTTACTCAAAATACTCCCGACTATTTATTAAAAAAAATGTCACTATGCACAATAGATAGTCATGTTGACTTCATAAAGTATAATGATGAATTCACAAAATTACTTAACACTGATCTACAAATTAAAAGTTAATATCATTTTATTTAAAAGGAACAACACAATAATTAAAAATTTCTATTCGCAATTTTATCATTTTATTTAAAAGGAACAACACAATAATTAAAAATTTCTATTCGCAATTTTATCATTTTATTTAAAAGGAACAATACAATAATTAAAAATTGTAAAATTTCTATTCGCAATTTTATCATTTTTTATTATTCAATATGTGGCTTTCGCCAGATATTGAATAATAAAAAATTGAATCATGAACTTCCTATTTATTTGTCTATCACATATGACAATATCAAAATGTTATCATATAAAACATATGCAAAAAAGCCTGACTGGGGTGAGAAATACAAAGATGGGGATGTGAAAATAGTAAAATATTATGATCATTCTTGGGATGATATGTTTTCTAGATTATTTTCTGATGAAAGAATGAAATTAATCATAGACAGATTATCATCAGATGTTAAAAAGGAATCTCTAATTTATCCTAAACCTGAATTTGTACTCCATGCATTTTTATTGACTGCATTAAGTTCGCTTAAGGTTGTATTTATTGGCCAAGATCCATATTTTAACTTTAGAGAAGTCAATGATGTTAAAGTGCCTGAAGCATACGGATTGTCATTTTCAGTTCCATGTGGAGTTCCAATTCCATCTTCTCTTTCCAGCATTTTTAATAATTTAGTAAAAAACAAACATATGTCACATAAGCCTGAAAATGGATGTTTGGATTTTTGGGCTTATCAGGGGTGTCTTATGTTGAATACTGCTTTGACTGTAATTGACAAACAAATCAAGATTCATAGTGGAATTTGGAAATGGTTTACTGATTATGTCATTAAATATATTTCTTCAAATAAAGATTATTTAATTTTTGTTTTGTGGGGTGCAGATGCATTTGAGAAAACAAAATTAATTGACTTAGACAAACATGATGCTATTATTACTTCACACCCATCAGGACGTTCCGCAGACAAGCCATTAAAGGGTTTTCCAGCATTTAATGATTTTGATCATTTTGGTGAAATTAATACTCTTCTTAAAAAGAAAAAAATGACTCCCATAATTTGGCAACTTTGATTTATTTATTGTCATAAGTGAGAATTATAAAATTGTTTGTTCGACGAATTTACCATTATATTCAAGAGGGACTGAACAATAAATAAAAAATTGTGGAATCGCTATTCGCGCTTCCATCATTTTTATTTATATATTTATTTTCGAATAAAATAAACATATAAATAAAAATTGAAATTCAAACCTAATATCAATCTACTCATTTATCAATCCAAATATAAAATGACATCACTCTTGTCCTATGCGGTTCTAGCAATTTCTATTGCAACACTTGGATTTACAAACTCATTCGGGATATTTGTTTTATACACATCGTTTAATGGTTATTCAAGATATGTTTTATTACTATTATCGATTTGGATTTACATATATTTGTATGGGCTGCATGTGTTATTTGGAGCTTTGTTGATTTCATTACTTGCGACAGTCTGTGTGACATATAGTAAAATTAACAAAAATGTTAATTTGTTAATTAATTTAATTGAATTGCAAAGAGATGAATTTAATAGTCTCTACAATTTAACAAAATCAGTTGAAAATAAGACTGGGAAAATTAAAAATAAATGTGATGAAATTAAAACAACAATTGCAAATAGGTTTGGTGTATTATTAAATTCAAAATTAGTTACCGACATATCATATGTATATGTGGAAACAACACAATATATTAATGATATTTTAACAGAAGCATTAGTATTGTTGATTAATAATCTAAAATTATTTTCACATTTTTATCCATTTAATTCATTAATTGATTTGTACAATAATTTTAGTAAATTTATCTCATTTAAAAAACCATCAAAACCAGTTGTGAATCTAAAAAATGTTGATGATGTTACAAATATTGAAAACATTCATAAAGAAATTGAAAAATTGAACAATTCAGTCAATGAATTTATTAATGAGCATACTAAACAAGAAAAACGACATACACAAAAAGAAGAATTAGCGACAGATGAAGAATTAAAAAAGAAAATTAATGACATGGTTGCAAATATTAAAGAGGCAAAAGTTGTTGTGAAACCAAAGAAAAAAAAGAATAGAAGACATCATTAATTTATATTTATTTATCATTTTTGTATTTATGGCATTAGATTTTTTATATATGTTACATCTATCCTTAAGGATAGATGTAACATATATAAAAAATTGAAAAATATTCCTAGCGGAAATTTTATCATTTTTTATATGTTTTTATTTTGCCTAAAGGCAAAATAAAAACATATAAAAAATTGAAACTTATTCATTTAATAAATAAATGTCTACCATTAGTATATCAAGTAGCATGAGTAAGAAAAAGACCGCTGTTGAAGACAAAATCGTTAAGAAAGACGACAAAGACGTCAATAATCTTACAACAAGCGACATATTTCGACTTATTGATCTATATTTTTATAAAAAAAATTACATGTATAGACATTTATATCATTCCTATGATAATCTTCTTGAAGAGAAGATTAAAAATTTTTTAGAGTATAATGAACATGTATTTAATGAAAAAGTTACAGGTGAAAAAGTATATAGAAGAAAGTTTAAATTTTCAAATGTCAGAATCATTAGTCCAAGATTGGAAAATGATGTTGAACCTATGTTTCCGTCAGATGCAAGACATAAAAATTATACTTATGCTGTAAAAATTGTTGCAGATGTTGGTCAAATCCAAGAGGTGCATGATATTTCATCTGGTGCCGTAGAATACACAAAATCTGGTGAAGATGAAAAGGAATATCCAATATGCCAACAATTTCCTTTGATGTTAAGAAGTAAATTTTGTTCATTGACGTTGTTCAAAGATAATGATAAGAATGAGTGCAGATATGATCCAGGGGGTTATTTTATTGTTAATGGTTCTGAAAAAGTAATTATATGTCAAGATAGAATGGTTGAAAATAAGCCATTAGTATTTATCAAAAAGGATTCAGGTACAATGTCATATATTGTCCAAGTCAATTCCAAATCTTATGATGATTTTGGAATGTCTCAAGTTATGAATATTAAGCTAAGAAAAGATAATGTTATGACAATTCGTGTGCCAATTTTGAATGAAGTAAATGTATTTGCAGTATTCCGCGCGCTTGGAGTAGAATCTGACAAAGATATTATTGACATGTGTGCCTATAATGAAAATGATATCGATATGATCGATATTATTAGAAACACTTTAGACAAATGTAAAAATGAAAAGGGAGTGACTATTCAGACAAAAGAAGAAGCCCTAGATTTTTTGATTAATAAAATGAGAGTTGTTAAAAAATATACAGAGACAGACAAGGATATTAAATCACATCAGAAAAAGATGCATTTAGAAGAATTATTCAAAAGAAGTTTGTTACCACATATGAAATGTTCATTGATTGAAAAAGCATATTACTTGGGCTATATGATAAATCACCTTTTGAATGTTCATTTAGGAAGAGCAAAGGTCGATGACAGAGATTCATATGTAAATAAACGTATCGATCTTCCAGGGGATTTGCTTTTCGAATTGTTTAAACAATATTTTAAAAAGGTATTAGGTGAATGTGGTAAATTTTTTGCACAGAGAAATGATAATGATATCAAGCCTTTGAATTGTGTTAATCAAATTAAAGCTAGTATTATTGATCAAGGATTGAAATCTGCTTTATCCACAGGTTCGTGGATGAGAAAGAAAGGTGTTTCACAAATGTTACAACGTTTTACATTCTTGCAATATATCGCATTTATGAGACGTGTTGACGCTTCTGGTGGTGATGCATCAAGTGCAAAATTGACAGGTCCGCGTCATTTACATCCGTCTAGCATTGGAGGATTATGTCCTGTTCAAACACCAGAACACGCAAAGATTGGTTTAACAAAACACTTGAGTCTTATCGGCAGTATTACTGTTATGTCAAAGGAACAATATCTATTATTACGTGAATTTTTATTGTCACGCACAATAAATTTAATGGATGCAGGTATTCAAAAGTTTAATACACTTACAAAAGTATTTCTAAACGGCGAATGGCTAGGTATGTGTGAAGACATTAATAGATTGAAGGATGAGTTAAATGGAATGAAATTAAAAGGAATTATGGATAGAGAATGTGTAATGATCATTCCAGTTTACAAAGAAGGAGAACTTAGGGTTTACTGTGACAGTGGTCGATTAAACAGACCAATGTTGAAAGTCGTAAATAATGAATTATTATTGAAGAAAGAATATATTGATCAAATTTCACTTAATAAATCAGATAAAATGACAAAAATTACTGATTGGGATGAATTTTTAAATAAGTATCCAAATACAGTAGAATATATTGATATGGAATCACAACCCTATCTTATGTTGGCTGATAAAATTAAAAAAGTAGAAAATATGAGACAAAAAATGGTTGATTCAGTTGCAAAAGTAAAAGATGTAAAAGATAATAAGACTGACAATAGATATAATGATATGTTCTTTGTTGAATATACACATTGTGAATTCCATCCATCTTTGCTATTGGGAGAAATTAATACAAATATTCCATTCTCAAATAGAAATGCAGGACCGCGTAATATTTTCTGTTATGCACAAAGTAGACAAGCAATGGGTCTATATGCCACAAATTATAGAGATCGTTTAGACATCTCATATATATTATATTATCCACAAAAACCACTTGTGACAACAAGAACGGCAAAATATGTGGGAACAGAAATTTTACCATCAGGGGAAAATGCAATGGTTGCAATTGCATGTTATACAGGGTTGACAAATTAGCCCATGTCATAGTAAAAGCTATGGCAAGTCTGTACAGGCAGGCGACGCTATTAAATTGCGGGGAAGTCCTATTAATCTTTGATTACTAAGTTGTTTGTGGAAACACAACAATGGCCATTGGGGAAAACTCATGGGTACAGTAAAAATATCAGAGTAAAGGGATAATCCGCAGCCAAGCTCCTAAGGCTTTCGGAAGAATGCTATGGAGAAGGTTCAACGACTACACAGTAGCGGGCGAAAGCTCAAGGTATAGTCTAGTCCTACTGGAGACAGTAATCAATTGTAGGCATGTTATTCACCTGTCTTTTGGAATAATGTGTCGAAAATTGATGGCTTATGATTTTATCAGGAAATGGATAAATGAAGCCGGTATAAACGATAATCAAGAAGATAGTTTGATTTTAAATAAAACATCAATAGACAGAGGCATGTTCAGATCTATGTCTTTGAAAAAAGTCGTGTCATCGATTCAGAAAAATCAATCGACTGCGGAAAATGAATTATTCATGAAGCCAGATCCAACTAAGATTGAAGGTAAAAGATATGGCTCATATGAAAAGCTAAATGATAAAGGTTTTGCACCGCCGGAAACAGAGGTTGTGAATGGAGATATTATTATTGGTAAAGTCACACCATTGCAAAATTCATCTGGCAGCAAGCAATACAGTGATAGTTCTGAAATATATAAAGCATATGTATCTGCAACAGTTGATAAGGTATATCCAGATATTAAAAATCAAGACGGTCATGAAACAATTAAAATTCTATTGCGTTCTGAACGAGTTCCTAGAATTGGTGATAAATTCTGCTGTTACACACCAGAACACGATGTATTAACTAATAAGGGATGGGTCAAATTTGAAGACCTTACAAAAAGACATAAAGTTGCCTGTTTGAAAGGAGAAAAGATTTATTACAAAAAACCCAAAGAAGTGATGTCATATGATTATGATGGAGATATATATGTTCTTGAGTCAAATCAAGTCAGTTTAAGAGTCACAATGAATCATCGTATGTATGTTGGTGACCGCAATGGCAAGAAATTTTGTATTAAAGAAGCATCAGAAGTATTGGGCAAAAGATTAAAATTCAAGAAAAATGCTGATGAAGGTATTGGTGAAATTACAGAAGATGATGAGGGATATCTTAAGATTGACGAAAAGAAAGGAAGACATAAGTTTGTTATTCCTGCATTAGATATCAAGAAAGACAAAAACAATGATAGAGTAATTAAAAATAATACTGCAAAAGGCTATTACAATGATTTAGAAGTTAATTTAGATTCATGGTTGACATTTTTTGGAATATGGTTTGCTGAAGGATCAATGAGATCTGAAAGACAAGTTCAAATATCGGCACACAAGGCACGTGTCAAAGAAGCTTTGACAAAAGTAGAAAAAGAACTCAATCTTGATTTTGCAAAATACGAAGATAAAAAAACAGATACCGAAAATAACACATGGGTTACAACAGAAAAGCGTATTGTTGCATATATTACACAATTTAATGTTGGAGCAATTAACAAAAAACTTCCGGATTGGGTATGGTCATTAGGCAGAGATGAATGTAGAGTATTATTACATGCATTATGTTTAGGTGATGGAGATTTTATGAAGGGCACAACTACTGTTAGATATTATACATCATCAATTAAATTAAAAGATCAGTTGCAAAGATTATGTTTGCATGCGGGATATTCAGGAAATGTAGTAATGAGATACGAAAAAGGAAGAACTGCAGTAATTAAATCAGGCATTAATAAAGATCGTAAAATAACAACCAATGCAGATTCCTATGTTGTAACAATTGTCACTAAACAAAATCAACCATTGATTAATAAAAATTTGACATCGACAGACAAGTCAAAACAGCATGACAAAAAAGCTAAATACAAAGGAAAAGTATATTGCTGTGATATGGGGGATACTGATGATGAAGGTGAAGAATTAGAAGATGACCAAAAAGGAATCATTTATGTCAGACATAATATTGGGAAGGACTCAAAATCAAGTGTACCCTTATGGAGCGGTAACTCACGCAACGCTCAGAAAGGGACTAATGGTATATTCCTTCAAGGTGTCGATATGCCTTTCACAAAAGAGGGCTTACGTCCAGACATTATTATGAACCCAAACGGTATTCCATCGCGTATGACATTAGGACAGTTAATTGAGCCTTTGGTAGGCAAAATGGGGGCAAATGACGGATATAACGTCGATGGCACACCGTTTGAAGATTATGACTTAAGCAAAATTGAGCAAAGATTACAGGAATTAGGGTATGATCCAAAAGGATATGAAGAAATGTACAATGGTATGACAGGCGAGAAGATCAAAGCAAAAATATTCTTTGGTCCTACTTATTATCAAAGATTAAAGCACATGGTGGAAGACAAAATACATGGCAGGTCGAGAGGAATTCGAACATCGTTAACGCACCAACCGTCGGAAGGTGGTCCTTCTGCGCATTATCGCTAACTAGCAAATGTGACAGGAATTTGCCTTAGTCCTAACGCAAGTTAGTGGCTAGTTTGCGAACACGCAAGCGACATTTCCAAATTGCGGGAAAGTCCGAAAAATTGATATTCAAACCCTTAAGGACATATACACAATAATATTTATAAAAATTATATGTCATCTCAAGAGGTATGGAAAGAAATATCACATAAAAAGTTCAGTACTGACAAATACTTAATTTCGTCACATGGACGAGTAATGACAAAACGAACAAAGAAAATTAGGACAACAAATAGTTTGCGCGGTGGTTACAAATCTACAACATTGAAAGGAATTGATGAAAATGGGAATAAATATCAAAAGGCATTAAAAATTCATCAGCTTGTTGCAAGAGCGTTCATTCCAAATGACGATCCTAAAAAGATATATGTTAATCATAAAGATGGAAACAAATTAAACAATCATGTGGATAATTTGGAATGGATTACACCAAGTGAAAACGTGAAACATTCTATCAGGACTGGTTTGGCAACTGTGACAAAAAGAAAAGTGTTACAGTTAAAGATGGATGGCAAACTTGTAAAAGAACATGATACTATAAGAGGGGCTGGAAAAGCAACAGGAATAGATTCAGGTTCAATTGCAAAATGCTGTAAAGGTACACGTATATCATGTGGAGGATTCAAATGGAAATTCTCAGAAGAAAATCCAAATGAAGGCGAAATAGATCTAAAAGACTATGTTCCTACAAAGGATTTTCCAAATTACATGATAAACAAAGAAGGAAATATTTACAGCAAGCCATACAAAAAACTCATGAAGAAACATCAAAATAATGATGGTTATCAAACTGTCAATCTGTCTAAAAATAATAAATCAAAATCATTTTTAATACACAGATTAGTTGCCGAACACTTTATTCCTAAGATAGAGGGAAAAACAAAAGTCAATCATAAAGATGGGAATAAAATAAACAATCACGTTGATAATTTAGAATGGTGTGATGACAGTGAAAATAACATGCACCGACACAAACTAAACAAATCAAAAACAAAGGAAGATAATACTGATGAATCTGAGTCTGAACAAGAAAAGTCAAAAACAAAAGTTGTCAAGAAAACAATCAAAGATGAGTCGGATGAAGAACCAAAACAAAAAACAAAGGTTGTCAAGAAAACAACCAAAAATGAGTCAGATGAAGAACCAAAACAAAAAACAAAGGTTGTCAAGAAAACAACCAAAAATGAGTCAGATGAAGAACCAAAACAAAAAACAAAAGTTGTCAAGAAAACAACCAAAAATGAGTCAGATGAAGAACCAAAACAAAAAACAAAGGTTGTCAAGAAAACAACCAAAAATGAGACAGATGAAGAACCAAAACAAAAAACAAAAGTTGTCAAG
>Ga0214923_10004613_pt1 | contig 16519 bp, 40 predicted proteins | sample LL1510_MetaG_FD_177993 | JGI IMG/M metagenome (GOLD analysis project Ga0214923, IMG submission 177993) | Freshwater microbial communities from Lake Lanier, Atlanta, Georgia, United States - LL-1510 | ecosystem: Environmental > Aquatic > Freshwater > Lake | place: USA: Georgia | collected...
ATCCCCTTTTAACTTATCTATGTTTTCTATTGTTAGCATGCTATTGCATTTAGTATTTGCTCAATTTCATTCCTAAATTTCGCAGGTGTGTTTAACCTTTCTTTTGTATAATGGAATAACAACCCGTCAACTGCCACTCCATAAACATAACATCCCTTTGATTTTTGTATGTCATCAAAAACCATACGTCCCTTTTTATGTAGGGTTATCTTTATCAATGGATTAGATGCCGATACCCCTGCTAATGTAAAGTTTGCCACATCGCTTGTAGTATTATCCCAACCTTTAAAATAATATCCTTTACCTTTTACCTCCAATGAATACCCGTTTATTTTATTTATGTTTTCTATTGTTAGCATATATCTTTTATTAACTCTTTGATAATGTCAGCCCAGTCACCGGCTTTATCCACTACGACTCTACTATATGTTTTTAGTATCGTATCCCTTTGTTCGTCCGTTAATTGAATACCTAGCTCTTGCTCTATTCCTTTGATATCGTTTATGTTTACATTCATACTATATCTTATTTAGTTTTTCCAATCGCCACTCTTTAATAAGTTTGTTATATAATCCATTGATAGTAGTGTTGTCAAAAATACAGGGGCTGGATATTCCTTACCTTTGTATATTACTTTTGTTGGCTGCCATACTAAATTACCATTATCTAATTCTAATCCATTCATATACTTTGTTTTATATATCGTATGAGTTATCAATCATTTCAGTCATTCGTTTTATCAATAACCTCTTATCACTTATAGTTTCAATTGGTATGTATGTTTTAAGCTTATACATTCTTTGCATACCCGGCCCACCTGCTGATATCCCAAATTCATATCCAATTCCGTATGAGTTTTGTTTATTCAAAGCAAATATTTCTTTTGGACCTTTTCTATTTTCAATTAAGATTAAGTATTCATTTGTGTCATCTATAATTTTGTCCACTACCCAATACATACCCATCTTATCATAAAACGAATCACTTATTAATCTGCCTATATTTTTTATTGTTAGCATATCATTTGTTTTAACCTAATCCTACTAATCTAATTTTATCCAAAAATTTATCCATATTTTTTATTTCACCAATTGTCAACCATTGTGGACTTCCGGAAACGGCATGTAAATAATAATTCTTTTGTTCGATTCCAACAGCCATCCTATCTAAATACACAGCTAATGCGTATTTTCTATTTGTTATTTCAATCCTATATCTATGATTTGATAATATTGAAGTTATTGGGTCTATATCAAATATTTCAGTTATATTTTCAACATAAAAGTTTTTCTTACCTAATGTTTTATATTGTATCTTATTTAAGTTATGTATTATGAGCATAATTAATTTTTTATATAACAATCCTCTAACTGTCCACCCAACATACCAACGAACATTTTCAAATCTAATAAACCTTTTGTTAGTGTTACATAATTACCATTTTGGTCATTATACATTCGCCATTCATTCTTTTCACTTTCAAATTCGTTATACCTTAGTAATTTAAACTCTACCCACTTTGGATGTTTTACAAAAGCCATAAGGCCATAATTATATCTCACTCTTATAATATAATCGTTCCTTCGTTCTTCTGTACTCATTACTACCCATCTTGCTTTCGTAGTATGTAATTTAGTACCTTCTAACTTTTGTATGTTCTTTATTGTTAGCATACTATTCGTTTAACATTTTATCAATTGCTTGCTTTATAAAGTACGGGCTTATTTGATGTAAACTTAACCATCTATTTATTTTACTATGGTCAAAGTTTTTATACAATCTATAAACAGGTTCGTTTCTGCCACTCATATATCTGCTCTCTCTATTCAAATAAAATATATTTTCTATTTTACCATTTATATAAACTGAAAATCCATATAAATCATCCGGAAGTTCATCCACCGCACTTATATGCCATTTGTAAGGTAGTGGGGATGTTATGTTTATTATCTTATCTATGTTTTGTATTGTTAGCATTATAATATAAATTCTATTGCTTTGATTAATTTATCCATCGTATCCATTAAACTAATATCCAATTCTAAATGACTTAGTTTATGTTTACTATTCCACATCTTATACCCTCCATTCTTTTGTGTTCGTTCTAAAAGGATTGCACCATTTTCTGCCATTCGTTTATGTGGCATAAATGACATTGGGTCATATATGATATTAAACCTAGCTAATTGTATTGAATATGTTTTTGGATAATCAATATCACTAACTACGCTAACTACTATCCAATTAGAATTACTCGTTACAAACTCATGCCCAACCAATTTATCTATATTCTTTATTTTTAGCATAACTTATATTTCTTGCATACATTCTATAACTCCATCAATTGTACTTAACCTATCCTTAGTTACCCAAAGCGTTTGATTATTGTATTCCATTATATATCTTTTATCTGATGTCTGCTTCCTATGTAAAATAATCGTTTCAACTTGCGTACCCTTCTCGTCCAATAAAGTAAATTCATAATGGTTATCCCACTCTTTAACCCCACCAACTTCTAGCCATTCACTATATTTGTGTCCTCTAATCTTATCAATGTTTTCAATCGTTAAGAATGTTTGTTTTTTTAATTCCGTTTCTTGTTTCATTAATTCAATCATTGTTGCTTTTGCTTGCGCCTCCGCTATATCCCTTATATCTTGCGCATCTAATACGGCTTTTGTTATCGTATTGATTTGTTGTTGAGGCATAGTATTTATTCTTTGTAGCTGTTGTATCATTTGCTGCGTTGTCATCGTTGGTTTTGGTGGTATTGGTATATGTGGCATTATATAAAGTATTCTAAATAGTTTGTGAATATTTCAATTTTATCCATTGAAGTTTTATATAAATGCATATGGTTCGTTCCACACTCTAATTTGTATTGCTTTCCCGTTTGATTAACTGAATGATATCTATCCAACGTTACCTTTCGTTCCCAACCATTATCGTCACGTGTTAAGTAAATTATATAATGGTGTAAACTTCCACCCATACCAGACACATGCCAAGCTATAGGTCCATCCGGCCCAGCTCCTGTCAATGCAGTTCCCGTTAATTTATCTTCATTCTTTATTGTTAGCATCTTATAAATTATTTGTGTTAGGTAGTAAATCTGCTAATACTGAAATAAATTTATTCATTGTATCTATATCCTTACAATATCCTCGCCATACCTTCTCGTCCGTAGATACCGAATACACATTATTTTTACCATAATCGGTTTCGGTTAATCTTAACTTAACCTCTTTATGTATTCGTCTAGTTGAATTATAGTATTGCTGGTTAGGTGAAGTTTTAACAGGCAATTCAGTAATACATCTAAATATGTATGCTGTGCCGTGCGAATCCATAGTTACACTCACATCGTCCACAAACCAAATATCACCAGTTGTTGCCGGTATCCATTGCTTCAATAACTTATCAGGGTTTTTTAGTATCATTATTCTTCGTCCTCTATTAAATTGTTTTCATATATCCATTTACTCAATTGAATGATTATCTTTTGAGTCTTATCATCGTTTGTTCGTGCACTCTTGTCCACTAATCTTTGTACTGATTCTTTACTCAATAGTACATACTCGTCTGCGAATTCGTCCTCACTACATTTTTGTATTATGTTCATTATTTATTTTTTTTAATTCAATTTCTTTTATTATATTCATAATACTATCAAATTCCATCAACCCCATATTACCCTGAATACTTAACGTTTCATCTTTATTTATTTCAAATGCTACAAATCGCATTCTCATTGATTTCATTAACCAATAAACTAATTTTAATTTTAATCCTTTCATTATTTATTCTTTTTATGAATGTCCCTTAAATACCAAATGTATGCTATCATAATAACGCAGACATATAATATGGTTTGTTTTGTGTACATAGTATATACAAAGATACGAAAAATACCTGATAATACCAAATGAAAAAAGAGGAACTTAATCCTCTTTATTTTCTATTACTATATATTTTAATCCGTTCACCTCACCAAATCGGGTCACTTGCTTACTTATCGTATCGGCACGTTTCCTGTCATTGTGTGCTATCCATACCATTGTTTGAACCATATAGATAATTGGTGCCATTCTTTAATCGTTTTTAAATAGGTCATCAAATAACCCAGCTTTAACTCTTTTACCAAATGCCAATGCTAATAACTCATTCTGCATTTCAATATTCTTTTGTTGCTTTTCAACTTCAGCCTTAAATCGGTCTGGTGTCAATTCACTCAAATCATTGATATCAAAATGCTGAGTAGGTATTGTAAACACTTGGTATCCATTATTTGTTTTACGGATAGTTATACCGTCCTCAATCCATTCTTTTAATTCAATCATTAATCTATAATTGAAATTGAATTAATTGTATCCCCTTGTCTAATAGAATCAATTACATCCAACCCTTCAATAACTTTACCGAAGCAAGTGTGATTCCTATCTAAGTGTGCCGTACCTGCTCTACTATGGCATATAAAGAATTGTGAACCTCCAGTGTTTCTACCGGCATGTGCCATACTTAATACACCCTTATCGTGAAATTGCTTTGGTGCTGATACTTCACATTGAATTGTGTAACCCGGACCACCACTACCATTTCCATTTGGACATCCACCCTGAATTACAAAGTTAGGCAATACTCTATGGAAATTTAATCCATCATAAAATCCCTCACCAATTAATTTCTTAAAGTTATTAACGGTTATCGGTGTTTCGTTATCATATAGCTCTGCTATCATAACTCCTTTTGCTGTTTCAATTTTTACTTTTGTTGCCATATTATTTTGTTTTTATTTAATTGCTATATCAAAGTTTATAATACATCTAATATCTTTTGTTGGGCCTGATGATGAATGATATCTATTTCCATTAAATACCAATGCCCTACCTTTTTTTGGTGATACTCTTTTTATAACTTTTAATTCATTTTGATTTTCCACACTTGCTAAGTTTATATTTTCATAATCACTTTTTTTATCAAATATAAAAGTATCTCCATCCGTATCATTTACATAATATAAAACTATCAAATGTTCAAATGCCAAATCAATATGTATATTATCATATACCTTTCTCAATTCAGGTATCAATGGAAAATGTATAAAACTACGTGCTTGATAAATTTCATCACATATTTTATTTATTCCAATACAAGCTTGTTCAGGAATTATTTTTATCTTATCTAATATTTCCGAATTAACATACTTTGATTGATAATCCTTTATAGGAGTTCCAATACCAGGTGTTAATTTTTTTATACCAAGCTTTTTAATTTCTTGCTGAGTTAATGATATATCTCTATTGAAAATCCAAGGTATTCTACTATGTGTAAATAAATCCTCTATTTCGGTTTGCTTACTCAATGGTATTACGTCATCAATAATATATATGTCCTCACCAATCATTATTTATTTATTTTATTTTTTATAGTACACAAATGAACTATGTATTGTTTTTCTTACATTATCATTTCCAAGTACATCACCAACTGCTGGATATACCCCAACGTGATATGTACTACCATAATCGTGTCCTGCTAACATACCGCCTGATTTTACTTTTGGTAACCACGCTAACAAATCTGCTTTAACATCTTCGTATGTATGTGAGCCATCTATAAAAACCAAAGACAAACTATTATCTTCATAATTAGATACTATATCCAACGAATGTGCTTTTATCAAATTAACCAAACCCAAATCCGTAAGTGGCTTTAGATTTAATTTTGCTTCTTCGTAAATATCTTCTGTTAATTTTCCAAACTCTTGTGTTGGTGCAAAACAATCAATAGCATCGTATTTAATTTTTTTACCTGAATTAGATATTTCAACTCCCATAAATGCTGCGCTTCCACCTTTCCACACTCCTATTTCTACAAAGTGGTCTCCATCTTTTGCTTTTTGAATTGCTTCTAAAAATACATCTTCATAATCAAACCAATGTTCTAATTTATTATAGTAATGCTCCATATTATTTTGTTACTTTTGATTTTGTACTTTTCTTTTTTGTTTTTACAAATGGTGCATCACTTTTAGTTCCGTCCATTTGTTTAGGATTTGATTTCTTTTTTGCTGGAATTGTAACTAATCCCTTACTAATAAGTTCATTAGCCTTTGCCTCAGTAGTAATTTTAATATCCTCTTTAGCAATTTGTGCCATTTTCTTTTTACCTTCACTTGATACTCTACTCATTGGAATTGTTGCCAATGGGTCATTATCGCCAAAGTTCGTATCAATTGTAGTTATTTTTGTAGTTCGTACATTGATTGATTCATCTGATTTTGGAAACTCACTATTCTCAACTGCTTTTAAAAGAGCTTCTACAATTTGTTCATTCAACTTTTTTGTTGTAACGTTTGTAGGTAATTCCGAAGTAGTGGTTTCAATTGGTTTAATACCTGCTAACTTTTGAAAATCATCTTTGAATTCAAAATCATCTATTGTTTTTGTTGGTGTTTGTTTTTTCTTTTGTTGTGTATCGTAAATGAGTTTAGCAACACCAGCTAATACTACTATTCCGAAAATTGTAATTAATACCATATTGTTTTGTTTTTATTTTATCCGTTTAATCTTTTAATTATACAATCATCGTATCTACAATCGTAATACTCTTCCTTGTTATCAGGGTTTATTATCAGTAATCTTGCTCCGGTCATTTTTAATATTGCCGGCTGATATGTTGATGTGTTTGGTAATTGCTCTCCATTCAAATATTCTTTGATATGTATTTTAGCGTTATCAAACCTAATTATTTCAATGTGTTTATTACTCATATTTGTTTCATTATCTTTACGAAATGTGCTTCCTAATTCTCTTTGAGCCAAACTCATTACTTTCTTTTTTTCTTTGGTGTTTCAATAGTTACCAATGCTTCACGTGGTTTCCACAATTCATCAAATGTTTTACCATTCAATTCATTTGAATCAGATAGTTTAGCGAACATAGATAACGCTTCTTTTCTACATATTGTTCTAACCCAACCCGTATTCCATATACCAACCTCAACTTCCGAACCCGTAACCTCACACACTCCGTATGATTTCTTTTCAGCCTCCCTAATCAAATCCCAATTCTTGTCCGATGTACCTGTAACATAGAATCGTAACCCACCAAATTTTTCTTTACATTGTGTTACTTTTGTTATCCATTTACCTTTAGCTTCATCATTGAATCGTACATTAAGAATCAATTGATACAATAAACCATACCAACCATCGCCAACTTCAAAAATGTAATTGTATGGATTAGTTTGTTTTATGTAATTAATACTACGTGTAAACTTTAAATGTTTATGTACGAATACTAATGCTTTATTGTATGTACTTTCAAATACATTATGTGTATATCCACGTTCACCCCATGTAAACATTTCGGGATATAATTCTGCTAGCTTTTCACTATTTTGCTTTGTCATCTTTTTTCTTTTTTGATTTTAATTGTTTTTCGGCAATTGTTGTTTCTGCCGGTTGCTCATTTATTTGTTCAGCAACTTCTACTTTTACACTTTCTTTATTTCCCTTCCATTCAGTTTTAGGGATGTACTTAAAATTTCCACTCTTTACTTTTTGCTCCGCATCAATATCATCTGTTCTACGGATTTCGCCTAAATCATAGGTCTTTGTTTGTCTAATACATTTGATACACTTCATAGGTTGTTTCCTCCATGTTTGTTTTTAATTGTTATTTATTTTCTAGCATATAGCATTCCCGTGCTATCGCCATCTTTATAATCTAATTTTGTTTCAAATCCACATTCTTTTATTTTATCTATAAGCTTTATAACTTTGATATCATTTATATTGTGGTGAAACTCTAATGCTATTTTTCTTATTCTATTTGTTAAAAATTCTTTTGGTATTGATTCAAATATTTCATACTCAGCTCCCTCACAATCCACTTTCAAATAATCAATAACATCGTATTGCTCAGCCATATCATTGAAACTACATATATTAACTTGATATGAATTTAAAGATGTATCTGAATTTATGTCACTATGAATAGAAGATTTTCCAGAGAAGTTATTCTCATAAAAAATGGTACTACCTGCTTTATCCGATACTGCTACTTGGTGTAATTCAACTGAATCTATATCTAATTCATTAAATAGTTTAACCAGCTTTGGATTTGGTTCAAACCCAATTACCTTTTTAGGTTTATATGTTAGTGCATCCAATGTAAAGAATCCATAATTGAATCCAATATCAAATACAATATCATTCTCAGCTACACAAACAAAATCATTGTTATATATTTTTTCATAAAATATTTCACTCAAAATATAATGAATATCTTTTTTACCATTATAGTCAAGCGATGGTACAATTGATTTTATATAACTACTATATGGTATATTGTTATAATCAATTTCACCACCAAGCCCAAACATACCAACTATTTCAAGTGTATCGGCATCTCTAAATTCAACGTATCTACCTTTATTATTTGATGATACACTTGTCCAATAATTCACATCAGGTTCTAATGTAAGTGCACTTTCATATTCAACGTATTCTAAATATTGATTATATACTTTCATAATAATACTTTTGGCAGTATTATCATTTAATGAATAATAGAATATTTTATTTCCATCACTCATACCATTAAATAATATTGAATAATCTTTAATCACTATTTTGTTTTAATCTTAGTTAATGCATTAATTACATTCACCAATCTATTGATTTCGTTTTCTTTGTTAGCTACAATGGTTGAATACGCTTCGTTGTTCTCTCTAAGGTATTCAACTTTAGCTTCCATCTTTGCCAACTCAATACCTAAATTTTCTTTTGTAGAATGAAAGGTATGTTCGTATTGTGCTAACTGTCTATGACATGCTATTTCAAGCTCAGCTATTTCTTTAAGCCTTTTAAGTTTTTCGTTTTCAATATCCTCATTTAGCTGTTGATATTTTTCCTTACGATACAATGCTAATTCCCTTTCAAACAATTGCTTTTCATTATCCAATTGTTCTTCATTTTGATTTTTGTTTTTTCTAAATAAACTCATGTGTATTTTTATTTTGTTTATACAAATATACGAATAATTCCTGATACTACCAAAAATTAATCTATATTGTTTTCTAAATGATTTATGATTTCCAACTCTAGCTCTCCTTCAATTTCCATACCATTATCGTTAAAAATATCGTATTGAATATACCCACTACCAAAATCTTCTAATAGTGTTACGGTATAACTTCTATTCTTATATTTTACTTCGTATGTTTTTTCCGTTTGAATTAATGTTACCATATTAAATTATTAAGTCATCCATTTTTATATTATGCTCATCTAATATTTCGTATATCCTTTCATATACCATATCCAATACATCATAATTGCTAACGGATTCTCCTTTTAAATCCTTTCCCTCTAATGCATATCCTATTGATTTTTTAGTATTATATCTTATTTCCCATAATGCTAATGCCATATCCAATGATTTTACAGCCCTCATATGTGCCATAGCATCATCCGTATCATTCAAATCGTATTTTAAAATTGCTTCTGCCATATTAGTTTATTTTCATTGGGTATTTAGTCCATTCAACCTCAACTTCATCTTTGAATCCATTAAGAGGTTTTTGTTGTTTACATTTTTGTAGTAATGTATATGCCTCATCAAAATTTTGAAATGATGGTACATTTGTAGTATCCCAACTATCCTCACAAGCAACACCACTCCAATATTTAATAAAAAGGAATTGCTTTTGCTTCTCAACTACATAGTATTCATTTTTTAATTTACCCACATCGTAATACTGTCTCCTAATAATTCTATAAGGTCTATCCAATTCATTTGTTGTGAACTTAATAACCAATTGTACGCCTAACATAAAGGCTATAATTGAAAATGTTATTGTTACTATCATAGTTTATGGTATTAAATGTCTTACTAATATTGTTAATGATATACAAATCCATATTGTGTTGAATAGAATCAATGTAGGTAAATCCTTTCTCATTGATGCCCAAATTAATAATGAAGATGTAAGTAGTGTTAAGAAATGCATATACCATAACTCAATACCAAATATTAAACCCGGCACAATGATTATAGCTTTAGCCATCCATGCACAAAACTCAATCACATTATAATCCGTCCAATAACTTTTAGCTTTGAACATAAGGATTCGTTTCCAAATTCTCTTAACTCCAATTCCTAAATACAAAGCAGTTAGGAATATTATATATGTTATTATGTATTTCATGCTTTTAAATCTCTTTTAACATCCTCTTTTACTTTCTCCAAATATACCAACCTTTGATTTTGTGAAACAAATGGTACACTCCAAAATTGTCTTGTTTTAGTTTTAAACCAACCAAATACAAATGAGTACACACCCATCACCAACCTTAACTTAACTGAATTTAAATACAAAGTTAATACAGGTAGAGCAGGTGCTCCATGTGTTAAATACGTTCTGACCTTTTTATCTTTTAATAATGGTTTTGGATATCCATACATTTTTGTAACAGGTATAAACTTATATGCAAATCCTGGCGTAAATATTTGGTCAAAGAATGCCTCCATTGCCGGCGTACATCTAAACCACCATACGGGAGATATAATATAAATTCTATCTGCCCAAGTTATTAAATCTTTATACTTTTTGATTTTATCTTTTGTAAATTCAAATGTTATATTTTCTTTGTATAAATCAAGTACATAGGTTTCCTCTTTATTTTGTTTTAAAGTTTGTTGAATGGTTTTCATTATACCATTATAACAGAAACTTCTTTTATCAGGATGTCCTATTATGATTAAGTTTTTCATACTATTTTTTATTTATTCGTAACTGTTTCTATCAATACCAATAACAAAAGGAAAACGAGGTATTCCATCCGGCGTTAAGTTAAAATACTTAATCGTTGCTTGCTTACCTATTAGTTTCTTTTTACTCTTTAACATCTCAGCCGTTTCATCCCAAGTTCCTTTTACATTTGATTTGAAAGGTTTACCATCTGCTGTTTCAAATACCATATAACCAGCCGTTCCTGTTCTATTACCCTCACCCTCACAAATATCTTTAATTGTAAACTCTTCGTCTATAAATGATTTATGTTTTAACAAGCTCTTGCTTCTTTTATTTTCATAGGGAGCATCTACTCTTAATATCTGGCCTTCATATCCAGCATCCACTAACAAACCATATTGCTCCATAACCGATTCCTCATTCTCAGCTTTACGAGTATCCACTAATCTACAATACTTACCCATCTCTAAACGGGTTTCAAATAGTATTCCCAAATCATATGCTCTATGTAAGAAGTTTTTCTTTGAGCTTGGTAAATCGTAAATATGATATTCAATTTGCTTTTTACTTTCAGCCAAATCACTATCGGTTGGTTTTGTTTTCTTAACCAATGAAACGATTCTATTGAAATCATTAGCGAATTTATCAGCGTACAACTCACCATCAAATACCAAATCAGGATTAACTATGAATAGGTTTCTTAATGAATCAATAATGTGTGGTGCTGAAATAATTGGTTTTCCATTTCTACTAAACATACCATCCTTTGTAACGATACAACGAATACCATCCAACTTAGCCTGCGAATAGATTGGGTATTGAATCTTATCTTTATAGTCCTCCCACTTTGCTGCTAACATCGGTTCGAAGTATTGTTGCTCATTGATGTTATGAATACTCTCAAAGTAACCACTTTCTAATTTCTTTGTTCTCTTAGCGATTGCTTCTTTAAGAGCTTGCTCAATATCAGTAGTACCATTTGCTTTACCTTCATTCTTACCATATACAACAGTCCATGCATTTGTTGTAATTTGGCCACCAACTTGTCCACTATGTGTTCGGTATCTATTATCCGATACTTCGATTGTCCACTCTTGGGTTGCCCCTGTCTTAGTTTTTTTGTAAATTGTTTCTAACTTCATATCTTATTTTTATTTTAATGATTTAATGCCTGATTGATTAAAGTTACTACATAGGTTTTGAAAAACTCTTTATTCTTAAAATGAACTGAACTCATAAACTTATCCGTAAAGATAGAAGATTGTTCACCTTTTTTATAAACACAAGCTATGTTATGTTGATTTTTATTATCAGCAAATATAGCCACCGAATACTCAGCGGGTCTATGATTGTTATACATATCCAATAACTTTACAGCAATATACTCTAACAATTCAGGCTCACTATTTGTTTTTATTACATTAGCTTTCTCAATTGTATATACCATCCCATCGGCAGGATATATTTGCTCACCATATACCTTATCAAAATTTTGTATTTCTTTTATCATAACTTTTTTGTTTATACCATTGGAAAACCAGCGGCTGAATTTGTTGTTGATTTTTTCCAAGGTGGATTAGCTGCGAGAGCATCAATTGATGAACCCATAGGGCGTTTAATAACTACCGAGCTACCACTAGCTGCCGATGCCATTCTACCATAACTCTTTACTGAATTAGATGGTTGTCCAATTGAATCCCAACTGCTCTCCCACTTTACAGGTAAAATACCATCCCTAACAGTAATTTCACAAATAGCCGTTGGTGAAAATCCTACGATATCAGTTCTATCAACTTTACGGAAAATGTTTTGGCGATTAACTCTATCAACTTCCATAAAAGTAATTGAACGGGCTTTAACGATACACACTTTTAATTCTTTGGTAGCCTTTTTACCATTAAGGGAAACGTGTACTTTACAAATTAAACCTTTGTAAAACGAATCAGGCAATACTACATAGTTTTGTTTCATATTTTATTATCTTTGTTACTATGTAAAGATACGAAAAATACCCGAAACTACCAAATGTTTTTTCGGTTGTAACGGGTTGATTTTCAACTAGTTATAAGTGATTGAAAATCAATCAGTTATGAGTTTGAAATACTCAATATAGTTGTCATATAAGCCTTAAAATTATCCCTTAATTCATTGGTTACCCCTTCGTTTTTGTTATCAGGAGCATCCAAAGGAATCACTTTAGAAAGAAATCCCGATGTTCTTAAGTGGTCTACTTTATCCCTTATACGAAAGTTTTCGTTGAATATAGTAGTTCCATCAATTTCTTTACCAGAATCACTAATTCTACCTTCATTATGTACTCTAATATAAGATAATACTTTTTTAATAGATGCCTGCCCTAATCCTAAATAATCTAAACTGCCCATAAATTCCAAGTCATCTACAAAATTAGAAGTTATTGTAATTTTATCTTTAACTCTTTTGACTGAACTTGTTCTCATCACGTAAGTATGAAATACACAAAACATATTATCTTTAGCACAATGTATGATTGATGTCATATGTCTTGCTTCATCATAATAGTCTCTATAAAAAGCCCAAGGTGAATACCAAGGATTATTATTGGGTATTGTATATGCCGCCCACTCGTGATGAGTCTTTGGATGTTCATAACAAGTTCTGGTTTGAATCAATTCACCCAATTCACTATCATTAAAAGTAACAGCTGAACCATAACTAAAATCTAATTCAGGGTTTTCAGTATATACCTTTGTTAAAAATTCCAAACAATCTTCGGCTAATAAATCATCATCATCTAATCTTACCATAAGTTCACCATCTGCGAAATCAGGAGCCATTAACCAAGACCTTTTATATAATCCCCTAGCTTCACCAGCACTAAGATATATTACACGCTTATCTTTATTATCAGATTTAAATTTTTTATAAACATCAAAATTAATATCAGTAGCTCCATCGTCAAATATCAATACTTCCCAATCTTTGTGGGTTTGTAATTGAATTGATGCTAATGCCTGTTTAAGGAATTCTGGTCTATTATAAGTTCTTACTATTACTGTAACTTTCATATTATATGTTTACACTTGCTTTCCAAATTTGCCACCATTTTTTCTTTGGAGGTGGTTGACATAAACTAAATGGATTATCACCAAATGATACTGAATCCAAATACTTTGTTGATACCATATTTAAAAATACCTCGTGATATTTTTTGGGTATAGTATCAAAGTCTGCTTCAATCTTTATATCCAAAGTAATAGCACCATCGTTTGGCGTAATTAATTTTAAACTATTGTTTACACTTACTATACTAGCTGTCCTAACATTAATATTACTACCGCCACCTAAATAAATGTCCGTTTCTTTTTTTACCATAACTTATTCGTTTATTGTATGTTCTATTTTTACTCTTATACAGCTTTGTGGTAACTTACAACTCATTAAGTAATTGTTTAAATACCCCATTATATTAGCTGAACCAATTGGATTAGCTGAATGAACATAGATTTGTGGTAATGGTATTTTCTTAGTCATACTTTCCGCCACCAACCATTTAGCACAATCTAATCCAGTTTTCTCATTAATTATATTATCATAATTTAATATGTAATTTGGTTGAGTGTTTTTATAAAATTCATTTGTAGCTTGCTCACCCAAATCGTGGTCCAATGAAATTAGTTCATAATTTTCTAAACCATTCAATCTGATATGAGATACAAATTCATCGTAATTAGTAGCCACCTCCCAATGATTGGCAAGTGGCTTTCTAATATCATCTAAATATAAATTTATCTTTTCTTTTTTCATTACATTAAAAATTCCAATTCTCTACTCATAAAATCGTAATCAAAAGTTATTGGAGCGTTTATAGCTTCATACCTTAAGTTACAAGTTGATGGATTGAATGTGTATATATCACCCCATACACTTTTATAAGGTATAGTTCCATAACCATATCCTTCGTGTATGTGACCGGCAAAGTGTAAGTGGGGTTGTACTTCATGCAATCTATGATACAAATCAGCACATCCTACATTTTGATTTGTATTAAGTGCTCTATCACAATATCCATAAATCGGACTGTGTGTAATAACAATATCAGTATCCATTGGTATTTCATTCCAACATTGTGCTATATCATGTCCTCTATCTTTATTGAATCCCCATCCATGTCCGAATGATGGTGAATAAGGTGAACCCCATATCTTTATATTATCAAACTCAATAGCAGAATTCTCTAAATAGAATGTATCCCTATCCAAATCCTCTAACATATCAATCAACCATTGAGGTTTACCATTCGCACATTCGGTATCGTAATCATTTTTATCTCTACCTTCAAAGTGTGCCAACTTATCTCTTAATAGCTTTTCATTATCAAAGGTCATATCATGATTACCAGCTATGAATATTTTGTATTTGTACTCTTGCTTACTAAACCATTTTATAAATCGTTTAACTTCATCTTTTCTACCCAAAGACGTAATATCTCCAGCGTGGATTAATATATCTCCGCCAGGTAATTTACCTTCTAATTGATTATGCTTATTGTGGGTATCACTAATTCCTGTTATTCTGAATTTCATCTCTCTTTTTTTGTAACATTTCATTCATATTAATCCAATCCACACTATCCAATGATGGTGGTGACATAATACCTATTCCGTTTTTAAAATAAAATTCCACCACACCATCAATTCTCTTACCAATGGCTTTAAATCCAAATCCATCACATACAATAGGTCTGTATGAACCCGAAACCATTAAACTTGAAACAGATTCAATATCATAATTTGGAGTAATATCCGAATTATATAAATCACACCATTGCTTACTATAAATTGCCATACTAATTAATTGTTTGTAAAGATACAAAAAAAATATGAAAGTACCAAATTAAAAATATAATGTTACATTTTCATTTTCATCAAACGTAATATTAATTTTGTGGCCACCATCTAATATTCTCTTAATAATAGGATGTGTAATATCACCATTTGTAATGGTATTATCAACTATTTTTGAAAATTCAAATATTTTAAGTGTATCTATAACTTGCAAAACTGCATGTTCAGGTTCTCCAGCCAATCCAATGTTCACTATTTGTGCTAATTGTGTTTCCATATTTTTATTGTTTTATATAAATATTAGTTTAAACAAATTCCTTTTAAAATGTCCTCACCTTCTTTAATTCTCTTAGCTTTCTCGTTAATCTCACTAACTATTTTCTTAGCTATATCAACGGTTTCGGTTAGGGTATCTCTATAATTCTCAATATCTTTTTTAGCTTCTACTACCGCACAAAAGTTATCAATTGAATTATTAATTAGATTAACCAATGGTTCATCTTCATCATTCATACTTCGTTCAAGCATATTGATTAGGGATGCACATACTGCTGATTTGATGTGGTCACTCACACCTTTCTCTGTATCTAATATATTACAAAGAATTACTATTGTAGCGAATCTTTGTTCGTTTAATTTTTGATATTTTTCTTCTAAATTATTTTTTTTCATATTAATCTTTTTTGTTAGGTAAGAATAATCCAATAAAATGTATCAAATAAAATGTTGGTACATGAAATTGGGCTCTTATAAATAGGTAGATTTGAAATCCAGCTGGGAGTTCCCCACTAAATTCTTCATCTTGCTTTAATCTTTTTGTTACGCTGTGTACAATAGGAAAACTTAATAGTACCCATATTGCTATAAATGTTAATGTATCCATACCTATAAATATTTACCAAATTTTAAATCCTCCACAACTGCGGAGAAAT
>Ga0214923_10004614_pt1 | contig 16517 bp, 12 predicted proteins | sample LL1510_MetaG_FD_177993 | JGI IMG/M metagenome (GOLD analysis project Ga0214923, IMG submission 177993) | Freshwater microbial communities from Lake Lanier, Atlanta, Georgia, United States - LL-1510 | ecosystem: Environmental > Aquatic > Freshwater > Lake | place: USA: Georgia | collected...
CGTGATCGGCCGCGCGTCGGCCACGAGCTCCATGATGAAGAACGGCACCGCGATCGGGCCGTGGAGAAAGGTGCCCGAGGCATGGATCTGCGCGATGCCCGGATGCCGGAGGCGGCCGAGCACCTCCGCCTCGTATGTAAACCTCGCCAGCTGCTCGCGCGAGGCGATCGCGTCGCGCAACACCTTCACGGCCACCGGCCGATCGGGCGCCGTCTGCCGCGCCTCGTAGACGCGGCCCATGCCCCCCTCGCCGATGAGCCGCAGGATCGTGGCGCCGCCGATGTCGCTGCCCGGGGCGAGGTCGAGGGGATCGTCGAGCGTGAGCCCGAAGCCCTCGGATCGGCCGGAGAGATCCGCACCATGGCCCGCCCGCGGCGCCGCGGAATCGCCCCATGCCAGACGATCTTCCGCGCGTGCCGAATCGATCGATCGACGCTCGTCCAAGCCGACGGATTCGGACTCATCGGAGACCATGCCGGAGTCTAGCAGACCGTGGAACACGTCTGCCGCCGGCTCGGCGAGCCGTTCCAAGGCCTGCAACTCCGCTCTATTTTTCGTACTCTTCGGGTCTGCCGCCCCCACGTCACCGTGCCGCCCATGGCTCCACACGCCCCCCTGCCCGCAGACCTCGATGACTGCCTGGCCCGCCTCGCGGCCGGCGATCTCTCGGCCCGCGACCGGATCATCGAGCTGTGCGGCGACCGGATCCGTCACCTCGCCCACCGCATGCTCGCAGGGTTTCCCAACGTGCGCCGGTGGGACGACACCGACGACGTGTTCCAGGCCGCCGCCATGCGGCTGCATCGCTCGCTCGGGCAACTGCCGATCGGCTCCCCACGCGACCTGCTCGCCATCGCGGCGACGGAGATCCGCCGCGAGCTCATCGATCTGGCCCGCAAGCACGCCGGCCCCGAGTCGTATGCGGCCAACCACGCCACGAACCTGCTCCGCGCGGAGCCGGGCCGCACCACCTCCGCGAGACACGTCGACGGGCTCGCGGCCCGCGACACCGACCTCGACCGCTGGACGATCTTTCAGGAGACCGTCGAGCGGCTGCCGGACGATGCCCGCGAGGTGTTTCATCTCGTGTGGTTCCTCGGCGCCGATCAGAAGACGATCGCCGGGCTGCTCGACTGCTCGGAACGCACGGTGAAGACCCGCTGGCGGGAGGCCCGCGAGGCCGTCAAGGCGGCGCTCGGCGGGGAATCGCCCGCGGCATAGCGTGGGGCTCCCAGGCCCGCGCAGCGTTCGTGCGACAAACCTTGCAAAACCAGCCGAAGAGCACGATCCTGCACCGTCCCGATCACCTGCCGAGCGGGTGGTCCTGCAGGCAGTCGGGGTCTTTCGGGGCCGGCTCCCCCACTTCCTCCACAGGGTGCGTGAAGAGATACCGCCACACCGGCTCGTAACGCGGCTTGCCGTCGGCGCCGGCCGGCGACCCCTTGCCCGGCTGCACGGCGGAATGGGCCCGCTTTTCATCGCCGCCGACGTCGGCCGCCGACACGAGCCGACGGGTGTTGCCGTAGGGCGGGGCGGCGTCGTCGACGTTCACGATCGGGCCAAACTCGTTCAGCCCCAGCAGTTCCCACGACCGGCAGTAATGGTCGCCCGACCAGCCGCCGTCGAGCACGTGGGAAAATCCGAAACACCGCTCCGCAGGCGTCGCCGAGGGCAGCGTTTGCCAGTCCTGATCCTGGTCGCGCGGGCCGCAGAGCATGACGACCCGGTCCACCTTCACCTCCTTGGCGAACCGCGCAGCCGTCGTCGATCCATGCGAGGCGCCGGCGACGATCACCTTGTTCCAGCGGACCTCGGAGCCGTCGGCGGAGAGGAACTGCTTCCAGTCGCCCTGCGGGTGTCGCTGCGCGAGGCCGACGAGCATCGACCGCACCCGCTCCATCATCCCGTCGGGAGCCGGCACGTCGAGTTGGTCGGAGACGTCGCGGCCCGTCGCCGCCTCCAGACGCACGTTGCCGCGGTCCATGCGGTCACGCGGCTTGAGGATGCCGAACCACTTGTTCGCGTACTGGGGCTGGACGGCGTGCAGGCCGTTGTCGTTCAGCATGGTGAAGAGCGCGTCGTTGTAGTCCATCAGCCAGACGACGAGCCGTCCGCGGGGCTTCACGCGAGTGTCCACCGAGGCGTGCTCGACGTCGGCGGGCTTGCCGTCCTTCTCGAGCACGAAATCGATCTCGGGGTGGGACTTCACCCGCGGATCGAGTTCGCTCGCCCGGGCCTGGAGGTGATACCGCTGCGGCCTGGGGTCCGTGGGCGCCGCGAACACGGAGCCCGAGGCACCGAGGACCGCGACGAGCACGAGTGCCCGAGGGATGCGGATCATATCCCCTCCAGCCTTCCCGTCGCCTCAGGCAGGACTTCGATCTTGGCCCCGATGCGGTCGAGCAGGGAGGCGAACAGGTTGTTGAGCGGCGTCTTCGCCTCGTAGCGCTGATGGCGGCCCGGCGAGAGCGTGCCGCCGCCCCGGCCGGCGAGGAGGATCGGCAGGTGGTTGTGGTCGTGGCGATTGCCGTCGCCGATGCAACCGCCATAGAGGATCATGCTGCGGTCGAGCAGGTTCGAATCGGCCTCGCGAGCCGCCTTGAGCCGGCCGAGAAAGTAGGCGAGCTGCCGGGCATGGAAGCGGTTGATCTTGCCGAGCTTCGCCTGCTTGGCAGGATCGTTTCCGTGGTGCGACAGGTCATGATGCCCCTCCGGCACTTCGATCGACGGGTAGCTGCGGCCGCTCCCCTCGTTGGCGAACACGAACGTGGCGATCCGCGTGGAATCGGTCTGGAAGGCGAGGACGAGCAGGTCGGCGAGGAGCCGCAGATGTTGCTCGTAGTCCGCCGGGATCCCGGCGGGCTTTTTCATCCTCGCGACGCCCGCGGCACCGGCCTGCCGCGACCGCTCGATCCGCTGCTCCACCTCGCGGATCGCGGAGAGATATTCGTCGAGCTTGCGGCGATCGGAGGCGCCGAGATCACGCTCCAGCCGCCGGGCGTCCTCGAGCGCGAAGTCGAGGATGCTGCGGCTGAACCGATCGCGTTTCGCCCGGGCCTGGGCCGATTCGCCCGGCCGCCCGTTCTCGAACAGCCGCTCGAAGATCACCTTCGGGTCGTTCTCCTTGGGCAGCGGCTGGCTGTCGGTTCGCCACGAGATCGTGGAGGAGTAGACGCAGCTGTAGCCCGAATCGCAGGTGCCGGAGGTCTTTCCGCGATCTGCGCCGATTTCAAGCGAGGGAAAACGCGTCTTGCGGCCGAGGGCGGCCGCCGCAATCTGGTCCACCGTCGTGCCGCAGTGGATGTCGAGTCCCTCGGTTTTGCGCGGCTGCACTCCGGAGAGAAAGGCCGCCATCGCGCGGGCATGGTCGCCGGGGCCGTCGCCGTTGGCGTTGGCGCACCGCTGGCCGAGGCCCGTGAGGATGCTGAAGTCGCCCCGCAGGTCGGCGAGCGGCTCGAGCGTGGACGGAAGTTTGTAGGCCGAGCCGGTGTCGGCCGGCGTCCAGTCGGCCATGTGGATGCCGTTCGGCACGTACAGGAACGCCGCGCGCACCGGCACGGATGCCTTGCGGGCGGGGGCCGCGAGGGCGGTCGCCTCCATGGCGTCGAGCAGAGGCAGGGCGATCCCCGTGCCGAGGCCGCGAAGGACGGTGCGGCGGGAAAGGCTGGCCCTCATTTGACGTCGGCTCCCGATTCTCGCTGCCGGAAGGCCGGGCTTTTCACGATTTCCGCGACGATCACCGAAAAGCGATCGCCCCCCGCAGCGCACGCGGCGACGATCCGCTCCACGCCGCACGCGTCATAGTACTCGAGCCCCCTGCCGAGGCCGTAGGTCAGCAGTTTTTCCACGAGGCACCGGCGAAATTCCCCCTTCCGGGCCGCGAGGATCTCCCGGAGCTCGGCCGGGCCGCGGAAGCGGCGGCCGTCGGGGAGTTCGCCGCCGGAATCGACCGCCGCGTCGCCGTCGCGGTCGCGCCAGGCGCCGACGGCGTCGTAGTTCTCGAGGCCGAAGCCGAGCGGATCCATGAGCTTGTGGCAGGAGGCGCAGGCCGGGTCGGCCCGGTGCCTCTCCATCCGCTGCCGCAGCGTGCCCGCGAGCTTTTCCCCGGCCGCACCGTCGAGCTCGGGCACGTTCGGCGGTGGGTCTGGAGGTGGCGCTGCAAACAGGTTTTCGAGGATCCACTTGCCGCGCTTCACCGGGCTCGTGCGGGTGGCGTTGGAGGTCACGGTGAGGATGCTCGCCTGGCCGAGCAGGCCGCCCCGCCACTTTTTGTCGAGCGAAACGCGGCGGAACTCCACCCCCGTCACGCCTGCCAGGCCGTAGTGTCGGGCGAGCCGCTCGTTCACGAACGTGTAGTCGGCGTCGAGAAACTCCATGACGCTGCGATCTTCGCGCACCACGTGTGCAAAAAACATCTCCGTCTCGCGGCGAAACGCCGCCCGCAGGTCGGCGTCGAATCCCGGAAACCGCTTCGGGTCGGGCTTCACCTCGTCGAGCCCGCGGAGCTGCAGCCACTGGCCGGCAAAGTTTTTGACGAGCGCCTCCGACTTCGGATCGCGGAGCATGCGGCCGGCCTGGGCGGCGAGCTGCCCGGGCGTGTGCAACTCGCCGCGGGCGGCCGCGCGGAAGAGCTCGTCGTCGGGCAGGCTGCTCCAGATGAAATACGAGAGCCGCGCCGCGAGTTCGTAGTCGGAAAGGCTGCGGATCCGGCCCGGCGGCGGGTCGCCCTCGAACCGAAGCAGGAAAGATGGCGACACAAGCAGTGCCGAGACCGCGAGCTGGGCGCTGCGCTCGACGGTCTCCGCTTCGCGGCGGGCCGCGAAGAACACGGCGCTGAGCCCGTCGATCTCAGCGATCGTCGCCGGTCTGCGGAAGGCCCGCGAGGCCACCGGCTTCAGCAGCACCTTGAAGGCGTCGGTCTGGTCGATGAGATCGGCGGTCGGATCGATCGGCTGCGAGAAGAACCGCGCGTGCGAGGCGGGGAGTGTCGCCGGCAGAATGCCCACCGGACCGGCGAGCGTGATGCGATCGATGGCGAGGTTGCGGTCGCGCTTCTTCGGGTCCTTCTCGGCCTTGTCGTAGAAATCGTTGAGGAACGCGACGGCGATCTGATGCTTCCCCTGCTCGAGCCGGAGCTTCACGTCGTATTCCAGCGGAGCGTCCGAGCCGTTGGGCACGTCCGCCCTGTGGCGTGGCCTGCCATCGACGCCGATCACCATCCGGCAGGGATCCGGCCCGGCCTGGTCGCCCCAGGCCATGACGCGGAGGACGTAGTTGCCCTCCTCGGCGATCTCGATGTCGCGGGTGAACTGGCCGGTGGAGTTGAGTCGGCCGCCGTCGATCGTGCGGATCGGGGCCGCCTCGGCGTCGGTGCTCGCGATCACGGCCCGGGCCACCGCCTCGGCCGCGTCGATGTAGTGGTCGAGGAGCACGGGCGGAATCGAAAGCACGTCGCCGATCGTGTCGAAGCCGTAGCCGATCTCGTCGGAGGGAAACTCGTCGGCGGGGCGGATGTCGACGCCGAATAGATCGCGGACGGTGTTGTTGTATTCCTCGCGGTTGAGCCGGCGAACCGTGACGCGGCCCGGCCGCTCCCCCTTCGAACAGTCGGGCACGAGGGCGTAGCCGGTGATCCAACGCTCGATCACCGCAGCCTCCTCGCGGGTCGGCTGGTCGACGTCGGCGGGCGGCATCGCCCGCGCCTCGAGCTGGCGGAGCACCTTCACCCACGCCTTCCGCTCGTGCGTCTTGGCCCGCGACGCGCGGTAGGTGTCGAGCGTGATCCCCGCCTCGGCCCGATCGCCGGAGTGGCAGTCGAAACAGTATTTTTGCAGGATCGGGCGGACGTCCCCGTCGTAGGAGGCGGCGGATGCCGCCGCGGGCAGGATGCCCACAACGGCCGCGAAGCACCCTGCCCGGACGAGTCGCAGCGGGATCATGGTGGTGGGAAGAACCTCGGCGATCATCGTGCCCCCTCCTCGCCGTCGACCCGCGCGCCGCCGGCGGCCCGCACACCATGCGGGCTGATTGCCGAAGGAAAAGATAACCCCGCCGATGGCACGTCGGCAACCGCTTGCAGACCGATGAGCGGGTCTTCAGCCGCATGCCCCCTGCGTTCTGCCGCGCCGCAACGCAATGATGCGGTTCGTAGCCGCCGCTGCATCGGCGAGGGAGGAGCGAAACAACTCGACGTCCGCGGGGCCACTTCTGGCACCGGTGCCGACAGCGAACGCCAGAGCGGCGAAGTTGCTTGCGGAGCCCGCCCCGGCGCCCTGCGGGCTTCGCCCAGCCCCCGTCATGCCGCGCAGAAATCCTGCCCAACCGGTGGCCGCGTTGAAGTCTGCATAGTCACGCGTGTATTCCGCAGGGATCTCCGCACCGAGCGGCGGCAGGTAGATCGACATGCCGGAACCGCCGCGCCAACTGGCTTTCGCCACCGCCGCCTGATCGACCGCGTCTTTCACGCCCCGGGCGGCGTTCCGAATGGTCGTGCCGATCGACGAACTTTCCGCGATCAGGTTCATGAACACCCCGAGATCGCCGTCAGTTGAATACCCCGTTCTGTAGGGGTAAAACACATTCTTGTTGCGTGCCGCATCCATGGCACTCCTCTCGGCGGCGGTTGCACCCACAGCCGCCGTGGTGAAGGAGCGGAGCGCGGAAACGACGCTCGCGTACTTCGACGCGTCGATCGCCGACAGGGTGTCGGCGCCCCAGCCATACCGGTTCTCCGCATAACACTTGACGATATCCTCGGCAAATGCCTTGGTCGTCACCGCATAGGGATCTGACGCCAGGGTGCGAAACATCCTCGCGTAATCCTGCCCCTCCCACGGGATATTTTCCTGCGAAGCTACGACGTAAGACACAAGGTCGCGCATTGCATACCCGACCTCGGTCATTGCCATCACACACGCGTCAAACGCCAGGATATCGATGCTCGTGCCGGTGCCCCGGAGTGTGGTGAGGGCCCGGGCCAGTTCGGACGTGGTGAGGTTGTCCTCGAGTTGACCGACGTCTGAATCGTCGAAGGCGGAGCCGCCAAGCCCAGCGCCGTGACCCCAGACGATCAATCCATATCTCGTTGCCGGCGCCGTGACGACAGACCAGTTGACGAAGTCAACCAGTGTCTGCGGATCACCCATGTTCAACTCCGGAAGTATCTCGAAAGAAGTCAGCACGGACTTCCGCCCCATGTCTGCCGACGCATCGGGCACGATGAACGCGCGGCCCGCCGTGTCCCACGCAGGCTGTGTGCCACCACCGGTTGTGTGGGTAATCCTCTCCGGGGCAGAAGGCTGGTCCCACAACACGCTGATGTTGACGGTGCCGGGCAGGACCGAGACCGCCCTCTCCATTTCGTTGATATCATATCGGTCTGCATAATCACTATTGTGTGCCATGTACACCATGATCGTCCAGGCGTCCTCGTCGACGTTCGTCACCGTGATCGTGAACGTCTTCTCCGTGAACAGGCCGCCCTGATCGGTACTCCGCACCCGCACCGAGTACGATCTCTTCGCCTCGAAGTCGAGGCTGGCCGTGGCCCGCAGCTGGTTGCCGGAGATGTTGAACGCGGCGTTGTCGGTCGAGCCCGTGCCCGCGACCAGCGTGTAGGTAAATCTGTTGCCGGCGTCAGGATCGGTCGTCGTGAGCGTGCCGATAACGGCGTTGGCACCGGCGTTCTCGGAGATAGTCGTAGCCGACAACGCGATGTCGGTCGGCGCCTTGTTGGCATTCCCCGGGGCTTCAAAGACGAGCTTGTACGTGTTCTTGGCTTGACGGTGCCCATACACTTCGACGAAGTAGGTGCCAGCGGGTCGGTGCGTGAGCATCAGCCGCTCGTTGTCGTCGACGCTCGACGAACTGCTGAGTAACGTGCCGGCCGAGTCGAGCAGCCGGGCGTTTATGTTGCCGTTGGCACTTCCCCAAGATTTGCCTTGTTTGAAGAGCACGTCCACATAGTGCCCGCTCGTGCCCATGCCCGTCGTCGTGAACTTGAAGAAATCGCGGTCCTTCGCGGAGTGGATCGACAGACTGGCGACTTCATTCGCGGCCTTCCCGGAGATCGTCCCTAGGTCGGTCGCCTTCTGGAGGGTGTCATTGGGCTCGAACCGGTCTGGCGTCGACACCGACAGCACACAACGGGGCTCGAGCGACTGCACCGCGAGCGGCCGTGAGTCGCGACGACGGCGACGGGCCACACGACAGCCCCTAGGCACGGGCCGCAGAAAGCGGGCCAGACGGGCAAACGAACCGAGGTCGCAACGCACGGGATGGGTTTTCCTGGAGGGAATGGAGAGGATAACGCTGGCAGGATTTTCAGGCGAGGTCCACGTGATAGGCCGGCTGCTGTCGGATCCGCAATTGGCCGCCTGGCCATCGGCATGGGGGCCATCGGCATGGGGGCCATCGGCATGGACACGCATACGGCAGCGAAAACGGCCGCCGGCCCGAGGCTCGGCGGCATCTCGTTCCTGTACCGCTTTGGCTCGGCTCTCAACCACCAGCGAGCACGGCCATCGCGGTGGCGAAGGCCGGCTCGAACGTGAAACTTGGTCAATTTCATGAGCGGTCCGATATGGATTCGACGGCTGGTGCCGGTCGTTTCTGGGATCGGGTCGTCAACGATATGGCGACCAACTTGATGAGGTGGTGAAGATTGTGCTTCCAGGCTGGATTGCTTCGCCTTCCGTCGCCTACACCATGGCAAACACCGCATCGTCGCCATCGTGTGGCGGGCCGGGGATTCGGGAAAATATCCCGGCCTCGGTTATCCTTCGACAGGATCATCGCCATGCAAACGGAAGGATTACGCGTCTGGGCCGGAGCCACTGTTCCGGCCTTTTTTTGTTGTTGATGGCTGGCCGGAGCAACTCAGGCGAGCACTCTGCCAGACAGATACCGCGCGCCTCTTTCCGGGGAAAACACGTGGCAGGCTGAGGCCCGTCCTACGTCGTCGGGTCGAGGCCGGGCATCGTGCTCGTCGACGTCGCGAACGCATCGGCCTCGAGGCCGGTCTGCCGCAGCACCGACAGGAACAGGTTCGGCAACGGATGGTTCTTCCGCCGATCAAACGCCAGGTGGCCGCCGTGCTTGAACCCACCGCCGGCCAGGAGCACTCCGGCGGCGATCTGCGCGGCACCTGGGCCCTCGGTGTGCCGGGGGCCAGCATCATCGCCGCGAGCGGTCGCAATGACAGTCCCGTTCCAAACATCTCGCTGAGCGGGTGGGACGACGTCCAAAACTGCAGTGACGATCCGCAAAACGGCATGGGGTGCAGCAATCAGGGCGGCTCAGGCCAGGTGACCGCGAAGAGCCGGCACCCCGGCGGCGTGCAAGCCGTGCTCTGCGACGGCAGCGTGGTCTGGGTCGGCGACTCGATCTCGCCACTCAACTATTACCGCATTCACTGCCCCAACGACGGCCTCGGGGGCGGCGACAGGTATGAATAGCACGGGGCGAGGAGCACGCCTTTCGGGGTCAGGTTTCGCATCGCGGGCAATGTGGCTGCTGTTGCTCGTCGGCTGCGCGCCCCAACGCGGCACGCTCGAGCGCCGCGTGACCTACGACGAAGTGCCGGTCAGCGACGGACATGTGATGCTTTTCCCGACGGATGGCAATTATCGGAATGCGTCGAGCTTGCGGATCGTGGATGGCTGGTATCGTATCGAGGGCATCATCCCCGGCGAGCGTCGGGTGAGCCTCGAGAACCTCGGGATTCGTTCGGCGTCGTCACCGGAGTTGACACGCGTGGCCGCCGGACCCGACACCTACCCCGCGACCATCGTGGTCGCGCCGGGAAAACTCACGCTCGACTTCTCGCTTGGTCGCGGTGGCGACGGGCCGGCTCCATGAACACGAGGTGTTCGAGAGCCCTGCCAAACTGCTCCCCGCGCGGCTCCGCAGGATGCCGTTTCGTGAGTGTGCCGGCCACGCCGACGTCGCAGAGATAGAGCTTCGGCGGCTCGCTGACGACCTGCCGCTCCTGCCGTTCGAGCTTCAAGAGCCGCAGCTTTTGGCCGCCCTTCCTTCCGGGTGACGCAAAACCTGAACGTTCGCCCCGGTGCGTCTGAATGACGGCGGCCGCGAGGGAGGCTTCAATGCAGGGGTGTCGTGTCTTCCCATCCTCCTTCATGGAGCATCTCAGCGATGGCCCGTTCCAGCCTCATCACCGACTCCCACCGCGATCTCTATCGCCGCGAGGGCTATTTCATCGCCGAGCGCGTGATCAGCCCGGAGCACCTCGCGATCATGCGCGACGCCTGCGACCATCTCATCGACGTCATGCACAGGCAGATGGACGACCTGGGCGTGGACCACATCCACATCTCCCACCGCGGCAAGCGGTATCATATCGCCAAGCAGTACCACCAGGCTCCCCGCCTCGAGGAATACGTGTTCAGCGATCTGATGGCCGACGTGTGCGAGGCGACGATCGGCGACACGGCCTTCCTGTTCTACGACCAATACGTCGTCAAGGCAGCCGAAAAGGGCACGAAATTCTCCTGGCATCAGGACAGCGGCTACCTCGGCTTCCCGCATCGGGAATATGTGACGGTGTGGGCCGCCGTCGACGACATGACGCTCGAGAACGGCACCGCCTACGTGCTCCCCTATTCGAAGGTCGGGATCCGCACGCTCGTCGAGCACGTCCGCGATCCGGAGAGCGGCGACAAGTGCGGCTACTTCGGCGACGAGCCGGGCCTGCCCGCGGTCGTGCCGGCCGGCAGCCTCGTCGTGTTCAGCTCGCTCGTGTTCCACCGCAGCGGCTTCAACACCACCGACCGGATGCGGCGGGCATACGTCACGCAGTATTCCCCGGAGCCGATCCACAAGCCCGGCACGACCGAGCCGATGCATCTCGCCGTGCCGTTTCTGAAAGACGGCCGGATCGTCCACCGCCCGCAGCGGCAGGCGGTGGCGGTATGAACGCCGCCCAAGCCACCCGGCGGGGTTTTCTGGGAATGACAGCGGCCGGGGCCCTGGCGGCTGTGCGCGGCCCGCGGGCCGTCGCCGCGCCGGCGGCCGCGCCATGGCAGCCGCGGTGGATCCTCGCGTCGGCCCTCTACGGCACGTTTCCGCTGGCCGACATCCTGCCCGAGGTTGCGAAGACCGGGGCCGACATGATCGACCTCTGGCCCAAGCCGCATGGCAGCCAGCGGGAGGAGATCGAAACGCTCGGCGAGGCGCAGGTGAAGGAGATGCTCGCGGCGGCCGGCGTGCGGCTCGGCGGCATCGCCTGTTACAAGGTCGGCCCGTTCAAGCTCGCGGATGAGTTTGCCCTCGCGAAGCGGCTCGGCGGCGAGGGCACGGTGCTCGTGACGACGGCCCCCGGCGACGGCAGCCTCACGGGCGACCAGCTCACGGCCGCCATCAGGGCGTTTCTCGAGAAGCTCGCGCCGAGCATCGCCGCGGCCGAGGCGACCGGCGGCGCGATTGCGATCGAGAACCATTCGAGCTCGCTCCTGCAGGCGCCCGAGGGGATCCGCCGGTTCGCGGAGCTGGCCACCCATGATCGCGTGGGCGTCGCCTTCGCCCCGCATCACCTTCCACAGGACGCCGCGCTCATCGCCACGCTTGCCCGCGACCTGGGGCCGAAGGTAAGGTTTGTCTACGCCCAGCAGCATGGCAAGGGTTCGAAAGACAAGCTGCCCAAGGACGACGAGATGCTCCAGATGCCCGGCCGCGGTCCGCTCGACTTCGCTCCGCTGATGCGGGAGCTGGCGGCCATGCGGTTTGCGGGGCCCGTCGAGATCTTCATGCACCCGGTGCCCCGCGGCGTGCCGATCCTCGAGAGCGTCGCCGCGATCACCGCCGAGGTGAACCGCGCCCGCAGCCACCTCCTGGCCACGCTTTCATGACCGCCTCCCGATTCGGCCGCAACGCGGCGCTCGTGGCGGCGGTGCTCGGCTGGCTGTTCGACGGGTTCGAGATCGGGCTCTTCCCGCTCATCGGGCCGCGGGCGCTCGACGACCTGCTCGCGGCCGAGATGACGGCCAACCCCGCCGTGAAAGACGCCTGGTTCGGCTCGATCATGGCCGTGTTCCTCGTGGGGGCGGCCTGCGGCGGCGTGCTCTTCGGCTGGCTCGGCGACAAGATCGGCCGCGTGCGGGCGATGAGCGCGAGCATCCTCACCTACGCGATCTTCACCGGCGTGTGCGGCTTCGCGACCGACGCCTGGCAGATCGCGGCCGCCCGGTTCGTGGCCAGCCTGGGCATGGGGGGCGAATGGGCCCTCGGCGTGGCGCTCGTGAGCGAACTCTGGCCCGACGCCTCGCGGCCGCTCCTGGCGGGGATCATCGGGGCCGCGGCGAATGCGGGGATGGCGCTCGTGGCCGTCGTGAGCCTCCTGCTCGTGGCGATCGTGGCCACCGCCCGCGACGGGCTCCTCGGCCTCGGGCTCGACGCCACGACGGTCGAGTGGCTGACCCGCGGCGACGGCTGGCGGCTCCTCATGATGGCGGGCGCCCTGCCGGGGCTGATGGTGTTCGTCATCCGGATGGTCGTGCCCGAGTCGGAGCGCTGGGAGGAGTCGCGAGCACAGGGCGGCACGTCGCACTGGGCCACGCGCGACCTCCTCGGCGTGCTCGGCGGCGGTCTTGCCGTGCTCGGGATCGTGGGCGTGTGGATGCCGGGCGGGCTCGTCGGCCGCTCGGGCAGCGCGGCCCTGGGCGCGGCGGCCACGCTCGCGGGCCTCGCCCTCGCGCTCGGCGGGTTTCTCCGGCCGGTGCGCGGCTATCTGCGGCGGGCCGAGGCGGCCGGGGCTATCTCGCCTGCCGGCTCCCGCACCACGCTCCGCAACATGCTCCTCGCGGCGTGCCTGGCCGGCGTGCCGCTGATGGGCACGTGGGGCTCGGTGCAGTGGGTGGTGAAGTGGGCGATCGCGCTCGACAAGGCGGCGGTCGCGGCCGGAGCCACGCCCTCCTCGCACGTGAAGGAGACGACCCAGATCGCGATGGGCATCGGCGCGATCGTGGGCACGCTCGCGGTCGCCCTCGCGGCGGGCAGGTTCGGCCGGCGGCTCGTGTATGCGGGGCTGTGCCTGGCCTCGATCGCGAGCATCGCGTGGCTGTATCTCGGCGCGGAAGCGTATGGAGGCACATTCCTCGCCGCGGCCACGCTCGCAAGCGCGACCACGGCCGGATTCTACGGGTGGTTTCCGCTCGTGCTGCCGGAGCTTTTCCCGACGGCGGTGCGCACGACCGCACAGGGCTTCGCCTTCAATTTCGGCCGCGTGCTCGCCGCCATCGGCTCGCTGCAGACCGCGCCGCTCGTGGCGTTTTTCGCGCAGGGCCTCGATCCCGGGCGGGTCGAGGTCGAGGCGTTTCCCCGCGCGGGGCTCTGGCTTTCGGGCATCTACCTCACGGGCGCCGCGCTCATCTGGCTGATCCCGGAAACGAAGGGCCGCCCGCTGCCGGAGTGAACCGAAACGGCCGACGCCCGGCGGAGGAGCGACGGGAGGCGGACGCGGTCGGGTGGTGGCCGGTGCGGCGGCAGGCACGCGGTCGAGGAAGTCCGCCCGACCGGGCTACCCCCCGTCGTCCGCGAGCTCGCGGAGCGCCGCGATCGCCTCGTCGAGGGTCGGCGCGTCGTAGCCGCGCACGTGGGCCCGGCGGTCCGCATCGGCGAGCGCGAGGAGGTCGTGGAAGTCGGGATGCGATTCGAGGCGATGCCGGGCGCGGAGGCCGAGCGTGCCGTCGCGATAGGCCCGCGCGGCCGGCAGGTGCTCGACGAACCACCGTGTGCGCGGCGTCGCGACGCCGTCGAGCGCGGCGAGGGCCGCCGCCACCGGGTCGCCGCGGTCGATCGCCAGCCCCGCGTCGTGCGCGAGCGCGGCCGTGAGCAGCTCCTCGTCATACGGCCGCTCCGCGCGGACCATGTCGAACGTCTGGAGCGCGTGCTCGAGCGCGTCTCCCTCGGGATGCCGGGTCGGATCCTGCCGCACGGCGTTGAGCGGCGCCACGACCGCCGCGATCCGGGCGAGGCGATCCCCGACGAGCGCCGCGAAGGCGTGCTCCGGCGCGTCGACCCGCTGCAGCTCGCGGCGGACCTCGTCGTGGGCTGGGATCTGGTCGGGGGGCACCCAGCCGCGGGCCACGCGCCGCGCCGCCCGATACCGGGCCCGCTCCGAGTCGCCACCCCGGGCCACGATCCGGGCGGCCTCGGCCGCGATCCTCCGGCGCAGCTTCTCCGCGTCGCCGTTCGGCCCCGCGCCGCGGTCGGGGCTCGGTGTCACGGCGCTCCAGCCGCCAGCGGCCGCCAGCGGATGTCGCGGACCCGCGCCGTCGTCGCATATGTGGCGATCCCGAGCGGCAACGAGGCGGCCACTTCCGGCCGGATCGAGAGCTTCCGCCCGGCGAGTGGCTGGTCGATCACACCCTCCTCGTCGAGGCAGCATACGATCCGCTCTGATGTCACGCGGATGCGGACGGCATACCACCGGCCGGTCTCGAAGGCTCGGAACAGCGTCGTGTCGTTGCGGGCCGCGTCCTGCCCGTCGATGCTCGACAGCCCGACCACGCCTCCGCCCCACCCGCCCACGATCAGGCTCAAGGGATCGTCCCCCACCGGAAACGTGAGCCCGCAGAAGAAGTCGCTGCCATCCACCCGCTGTGCCTCGAGGGCGAGTTCGTAGTTCTGCCGTGGAAACGCCTCCGTCCAGGTGATGCCGCTCAAATCGGCACCCATCCCGATCTGAATCGTGCCGTCCACGACGCCCACCTCCCCCTCGCCGCCGAAGGCGGTCGGCTTCCAGCCGCCGAGCGCCCGGCCGTCGAACAGCGGCCGCCAGTCGCCGTCGGCGGCCGTGCCGGCCGCGGCGCCGCGTCCGTCGATCTCGGCCAGGAGCGGCTTGGCGCCGTAGACCTTGTCGAGCGCCGCATGGATCCCCGGGGCGGCCACCGCCACCGCCCGGGCCTGCGCGTCGTCGTAGGCCAGGTCGAGCGCCAGCGACTGGATGTTGCCGTCGAAAATGAGCCCCACGAGCTCGCCGCGCACGTTCACCACCGGGCTGCCGGAGTTGCCGCCGATGATGTCGGCCGTGGACACGAAGTTGAACAGCGTGTCGAGAAACGCGGCGTCGCGCTCGAGCGCGGGCCGCAGGTCGCGCCAGCGCGGCGGCAGATCGAAGGGCGGCGCGTCTTGCTTCGCGGCGGCCCGCGCGAAGAGCCCACGATAGTCGGTGAGCGGCGGCACGCGGCGGCCCTCCTCCTCGTAGCCCCGCACCGTGCCGTAGGCCAGCCGCAGCGTGAACGTGGCATCGGGATAGATCCGCTCCCCTTCCGCGGCGAACACCGCGTCCGCCAGTTCGGCGTGGGCCTGCCGCTTCACTTCGGCGGCCGCCTCGACCACCTTGCGCAGGGCCCGCGCCTCGCCATCCACCAGCCGCGCCAGCGCGAGCATCGGATCGGCCGACGCCTCCACGGCCGCCCTCCCGCCGTCGTAGATCGCCCGCCGCGTGTCGGGGCGGCCGCCGCCGGGCCGCGTGCCGAGCATCGTGCCCGCCACGAGCTCCGCCGCCCGCTCGCGCGGCGACTTCCCGGCGAGCACCCGCACCACCAGCGGCTCGTCGGCGCCGAGCCCCACCGCGAGGGCCGTGAGCGAGTCGGCGAGCTTCACCGTCTCGAAGGCGTCGTAGATCGGCTCCGGAGAGAAGAGCTGCAATTCGAGCGACTCACGATTGGAATCGCGGTATTCCCGCAGCCGCTCACCGCTCGGTTTCGCCGCCTCCTCGGCGGCCCGCAGCAGCATCCGCGCGTTGGCGAAATACTGGCAGTTGAATCCGACCGCCCCTTCGAGAAAGTTGTGCCTGAGCGCGACGCGGGCGAGGTCGTCTTCGGCGGCGTCGATCCGCGCGAACGGTCCCGGGCCAGCCCCGCCGGCCCGCGCGGCCACGACCGCCCTCAGCCGCGCCTCGTCGGCCCGCTTCCGGGCGAGCAGCGCCGGATCGAGGAGCGCCGCCAGCAGTCCTTCGCGGTTCTTCCGCCCGTTCTGCACGCCGAACAGGTCGCCCATCGCCTGCCGCCGCTCCTCGGGCCCCTCGCCGGCATACGCCGCGTAGAGCGACTCGAGCCGGTTGATCATGCCGAGCGTGAACGGCACCTGCCGGTCGCGCATGGCGCCAAGCTCGCGCACGGTGTTCGCCCGGTCGGTGTGTCCGGGATGCCCGGAGACAAACACGAGGTCCCCGGCCACGACGGGCCGCGCGGCCCAGGCGAGGTGGTGCGGCACGCGGGCGGGCCGGCCGTCTTCGTAGGCGCGGAAAAAACAGACGTCGAGGTTGTAGCGGGGGAACTCGAAGTTGTCGGCGTCGCCGCCGAAAAACGCGATCTGCTGCTCGGGGGCGAACACGAGCCGCACGTCGGTGTATTTCTTCGCCCTGTAGAGATGGTAGCGGCCGCCCTGGTAGAGCGTGACCACGTCGCTGCGCAGACCGGTGGCGGCGAGCGACTCCTGCTCGATCTCCGCCATCACCCGCCGCCGCGCGGCGAAGGCGGCCGGGGCGTCCATCTCCG
>Ga0214923_10004615_pt1 | contig 16514 bp, 9 predicted proteins | sample LL1510_MetaG_FD_177993 | JGI IMG/M metagenome (GOLD analysis project Ga0214923, IMG submission 177993) | Freshwater microbial communities from Lake Lanier, Atlanta, Georgia, United States - LL-1510 | ecosystem: Environmental > Aquatic > Freshwater > Lake | place: USA: Georgia | collected 2015-10-15
CGAAGGCCAGGAGGGCCTGAGTGACAAGAATGCCATGAGGGCATTTTTGCACAAACCGAAGGTTTGCACGAAGTGCGAAGGCCAGGAGGGCCTGAGTGAAATCCCACTCTCGCTCCAACGCAATGAGTGAGCTTGAAAAGTTGTAGATAATGATTCTTGAAGGGCGCTGAAGTGCACCCATCTCACTCCATCCAAAACTTGGCCCGCTTTCCTTCCTCCAAAAAGGTTAAACGGATGATATCCCCAGTATTAAAGATCAATCTGAAGGGATATGGGTCGACAGGCAATCCACTGAACTCACCGAAATAGAATGTACCCAAACTGAGTTTGAAATGTAGATCAATAAAACGATGAATTTTTAGGGCAACCCTTTTAAAAAAATACCCAACGCGCTGTGGCAGCTCATCAGCTAAAAATACGGAGAGATTGAACAATGTTCGGTCAATAAGCCCAGTTGGATACTTTACGAAGCAGGTTCCTGCGAACGAAGCGTAATAATGAAATGATAGAATTACATTCTTTCTGGCCGATTCAGGTTGGTGAATGAGATGCATCAGCTGAAAATCCTTGAATACCTTCTCGTTATAGCTATTTGCGATGGCGAATGGGTCGGGAAGGAGTTTTCTGTTTCCTTCTTTTTCAATTGGGCCAATTTTTCTGTAAATTGCCTTGATGCCTCCTCCATCAAAGGTGGTGTCTTCTTCCAAAAGTTGGAATCCATAGCGCGACATTAGAAAGTGTAGGGTAAAGGGTTGAAATGTGTGCATATGAACATGAAGGTTGAGCAAGTTGACAAAGTGCTCTTCTGAGAAATGTGGAATCGCAATATAAAGGAGCCCTCCGTCTTCGATTGCATCATGGAGCGACTCCATGCATTGCTCTAAATTGAAGAGATGCTCGAAAACATGCCACAGGAAAATACCGTCATACTTTTTCCTAAGGATCTTCGAATGACGTAAGCTTTCTAAAGGGATATTATCGACGGCGACCTGATAGCGAGACTGAAGAACCTTTACCCGTCTAGATGAAAGTTCAAGTGCCTCGACATTTTTGTATCCTGATTCCAAAAATACTCGAAGGGAACTCCCATATCCTGCACCAGCATCTAAGAGAGTCGAAGTTTTGTCTTTAAGATACTTAGACATCAAATTGAAGGGTCTGGAATTCCTAAGGTCCGAGGTCATTTCTGCCTCAAAAACCGCCTCAGAATTAGTCCAATTCTGCATATAGTAATTATTCATCCATTTGGGTGAAAAGGTTCTCTTTGCTCCCAGATAGCCGCAAGACTTACAAAAACCTCGTGACAGCCCATGCCCTGGAGCAGCCTGAGGCGCGAGGGTGAGTGTTGCCTCTAGGTTTTGATGACACACGGGACACATTAAAATGTCTACCAAGTCGCCCTCGGGAAAGTTTTGATCTACAAACATTGGCTTCATTCCAGCAGGGACTCTTGATTTATAATTTTTAACAACCAATTCCATATACGATTTCTTTCTTGGTAAAATCCAGTCTTACCCTTTTGGGTTTGTATTTAAATCGGGAGTCGACCTAAAGTCACGTAGATTTCAAAAAGAAGGAGTGTGTCGCATGGGTATGGACGCCAGCGAAATGAGGGTGACCACCCCGTCGATTCGAATGCTAGTGCTGAGGCTTGCCCACGCTATATTGTCCCTAGTAGGCAGAAAATGGAAAGCAGCTGCTCCTTGAATTTGGCGCCTTTTCTCGTGTCCTCTCCAGAGTCCGTGGATTCGCCTCTCGCGCCACGGCGGACAGTCGTATTGCTATTTGGTGGTTTTTTTAATAATTATTGGGCCTATGGCAACGACTTTAACCTCTGAAAATAAAGAATACGTTCCTGCGCGATGGGAAACGGTTTCATGCCCGTTTTGTTCCGAATCAGGTTCCAATCTATTGGAGCGTTTCGGGTATCAACATCGCTACAGTTATGTGCGCTGTAAGTCGTGTGGCCTTGTGTATCAAAACCCCCGCCCGGCATACACTGACGACTTCATCGAAACTGCCTATGAGGTTTACTCAACAAAAGTTGATGTTTTTCAAAAACAAAATGAACTCACGGAGCAAGCAAAAATCGTCTACCGAGAGTATGCGTTCATTCTTTCGGAGGTCGAGGCGCTTGTAGGAAAGAAAGGACGATTCCTCGAGATCGGTTGCAATACGGGTTTCTTCTGCAAGGTTGTGGTCGATCAAGGTTGGTATCCGGTGGGAGTAGAGATTTCAAAGACCATGGCAGAGATTGCCCATCAGACCTACGGAGTCGAGACCCGGGCGGGGGATTGGACCAAGATGGACTTTGATCAGCCCTTCGATGCCATTTACTGCAGTCATGTGATTGAGCACATCCCCAATCCGCGCGAATGGATGGAGCTTTTTCGAAAGAATCTTGTCCCCGGCGGAATTGTCTGTTTGTCCGTTCCCAACATGCAGAGCCTTGATCGTAAGTTCAAACGGCTATTGAAAAGGATCGGACTCCGCAAAGATCACTGGGAAAAGTGGAGAACCCCGGATCATCTTTTTGAGCCGTGTGAGAAAAGCATGTTGAGATTCATTGAATCCTGCGGATTTGAGGTTTTGCGAAAGTATACCTATCCGAGCGAGTGGGATGGCTCTGTAAGCTTTTGGCACGATTTGTTTCACTTCAAGCTTCGATGGGGCGCAAAGGCTCGGTACTATTTTCGCTCAAAAAATCGCCCTAGATCAGACATTTGATCCTGAAAGCAGCGCTTGGATGATCCCCGTCGAATAGGCGCTGGCGACCTCTTGAATGAAGCGGCCGAAATCATGATGAGCTTGGTCGTCACCCGCGTCCGAGATCGTTCGAACCACTGAGAAGCGGGTGCCATGCTCCTTGCAGACCTGCGCCACCGCAGCGCCTTCCATTTCGACGCAAAGGGCGTCAGGGAGCTCGCTGCGGAGGTGTGCGATTTGAGTCGAAGATTGAAAGAACCGGTCACCACTGACAATCAGCCCCGAATGAACTCGTGCCTCATCGAGGCGAAACGCGGTTCTAGCACGGTCCCAATCGGGGGTGCGCTTCATCCGAGAAACGAACCAGCGGGCCGCCTGTTCGAGGGCCTGTGTGCTGCTGGGATCGGCGCCGAGGTGAGTGCATCCGAGCATCGGGATTTCGTAACGAGAAAACAGCGGCCTCGCATCGAGATCATGCTGAAGGAGTTCGGTTCCGATCACCACATCGCCCACCTTGAGCGAGGGATTTACTGCGCCCGCGACCCCGGTAAAGATCAATTCCCCGACTGGGTATTTGGCAAGAAGGTGGGCGACTGTTGCGGCAGCTGCAACCTTGCCCCATCGCGAGCACACGAGCACCACCTCCTGCCCGTAGAGAATTCCCCGATGGTAGATTCGTTGCCCTGCTATTGAGCTTTCGGTGATAGAGAGATCCTTAAGCAAGCCTTCGTTTTCTTCGGGCATGGCACTCACGATGGCGATCAAGGGCATGCAATCGATCTCCTCACCCGGTGGTCAGGTTCGCAGTCAGTTGACGCCACCATTGAATACGGTAGGAGCCAGGCTTCCCGAACAAATCCGGTTCGAGGTCCCTGAACAGAGCGCGTTAGTAGGGATCGTAACTCCGTTCGTGCCGGTTGCGTTTTGGTCCGTAAACCCGAAACACTTCACGTTGTTCTTGTTGGTCACATAGCAGGTATGAGCGTCGCCTGCGGCGATATCGGTAATCCATTCCGTCGCAGAGCTGGCAGGTACAGAGACCGCGCGAGTGGTGCTGCCGTCAATCACATAGGTTACGCCACCCACCACCGAGGGAACCGCGCCTACGAAGCTTGCGCCGATTCCCAGTTGGCCATCGGTGCCGTTACCCCAGCAGGCAACAGATTTGTCGGTCTTGAGAGCGCAAATGTGGCCGCCCCCCCCCATCACGAGTTTGGCAACGTCCTTAATTGGAGGAGGACTGGGAAGAGCTCCGATCTCGGCGTCGTTTTTGCCGACACCGATCGCAAGACCCGTCGATGTGCAGGCGGTCGTCTCAGCGTTTCCGCTCGTGGTGTTCGCACCGCTCTTGTAGCAAGCTCCAAGAAGGGCTGCAAAGTTCGTGAGTGGGGCCCCTGCAGGTGATGTGGGAATGGTCTGGCTTCCGCCCGGAAAGGTTTTGCCGAAACACTTTACATCCCCGGTAGATGCCAGGGCGCATGTGGTTGGAGTTCCCATCGAGGTCAGAACCTGAGTGACGTTGAGCCCAAGCGGCACTGGAGAGGTCAAGTCAGCCATCAAGCCATCATTTGAGCCTGGGTTGGGTTTTCCGTAACTATCTCTGGATTTGCCGAGTTGATAAAAGAAATTGTTCCCCCAACAGTACACGCCCCCCGACCCGTTGGCTTGAAAGACCGCGCAGGTGTGGTTGGCGCCCGCAAAAAGATGACTTGCGCTCCCGGTGATTTGGACCTTGGGAGAGGTCGGGGAGAGCGGGTTGATGTTAAGCCCTATTGGGTTGGTGATCGAAGCGCTTCCCAGTTGGCCGCTATCATTGCTCCCCCAGCATTGAATCTTGCCATCGATGAGAAGGGCGCAGGAGTGAGAAGATCCAGCCGTGATTTGAAGCGCTTGTTGCCCGAGTGCCACTTTTTGGCTCTTCGATTCGGACAACTTCGGGGCAGTCAAAGTCATATTTGCAGCGATATTAAGCCCCAGCTGACCATAGAGGTTCGATCCCCAGCACGTGACTTCTCCGCTCGAGGTAACAGATCCATCTGTGCCAACATAATCGAGAAGGGCACAGGCGTGACTTGCGCCGATCGCAAATTGCTTCACGCGTGCTCCGGTCCCGAAATTGATCGGGGTGAGATTTGAAGGAATGGCACTGGCAGGCAGCGAAGCGAGGTTGGATCCTTGCCCAAGGATTCCGTTCGCGTTGTTCCCCCAGCAATACCCGCCTCCGAGGTCGGTGATCATGCAGGTGGTTTTGCCCGCGGCAAAGAGCTTGATCGGTTGGACCACAGAGCCCGAGACTGCCAGGCTCACCGGAGAAGCCGCGATCAAGGGATCTGCATAACCAAACCCGATACTCAAGGTAGAGGTGTACGCCCCCAACTGACTTGAGCTAAATTTCACGCTGAGCTGACACGAGGATTGTGGAGATAAGATGGTCCCGCTCGTACCGGCGACGCAAGGGTTGGTTGGGCTCGCGACGATCGAAAAGGGCGAACTCGAACTCAGACCCGAAAATGAAAGATTCTTTAGGTCCAGTCCGCTGGTCGCTAGCGAAGAATTCGTCAAGGTAAGGACGAGAGTGCGATCAGCGGAGCTGATCGATTTTCCAAAATCGAGCGAGGTCGCAGGGCTTGAGTTCAGGGTTACTGCCAAGGTAGGAACCCCGTTGCTTGCCGTTCCCAAAAGGCTAGCTGAAAGTGAACCTGTTCCGGCACCAAATGCGCTTTGGTTCGAAATCGTCAAACTCGCCGTTGATTGCCCCACACTGCTTGGATCGTATTTCACGGCGAAGTAACACGACTTCCCTGCAGTAAGAGGATTTGCCACATTCACTAATGAACACTTGATATAAGCGGGGGTTCCGCCTGTGATCAAATTGTCGTCTAAAACAAAAGGCCCATTCACACTCACACCCGCTAAAGATACCTGAGTTGCGGCACCTGTGTTGGTTGCGCCGCTATTGGTGACCTTTAAGAAATAGGCGTTGATTGAATCTCGAGGATTCTTATTCAATACCACGTTCGGAAATGTATAGCCCGCAGAAGGCAGCAATGCGTAGGTCCCCGACAAACTTGTAGAACCGGTGAGGCTCAGGATTGGGAGTTTTTGAGTGGTAGTGCCCTTGAGAGTGAAAATCACGTTAGCGCCGGCAACAGCAGGATTGGTATAGTTCACCCTTACAGAGAGGTAATTAGTGCTGGGTACCGCTGTGGGATTGTACAGCACACTCGGACTACAAGTGGTCGGAGCTTGAAGGGATCCTTGAGGATTGCAGGAACTGGTATCCACGGAGAATGTCGAGGTCGCGGGCATTGTCGAAGACCAAGTCGAGCTTACGGTGCAAGAGGTGCTTGTTCCGGTAGGGACGCAATACTCAAAACTCAGTGTCGAGGAACTCTTTCCTGAAAGGATGAGAGGGATGTTCACTGCTGTCGATGACGGTAAAGGGGGGGGCGGAGAATCCAATGCCAAATTAGAAAACGTGTATATGTTGCCATTACTAAGGTTAGTTAGAGTTCCCAGTGACAAGGTATTCGCCTTGCTGGAGCTGGCTCTTAGTGCGATATCCACTGTTTTGTCGGTATTCTTGCCATCAGAATAGTGAACACGAAGAGTTGCGGTGAAATCTTTCGTTGTGACGCTCGTGGTAGTGAAATCAGGCGCAGTAAACTTCACTGAATACTGACAAGACGAGGTTCCCGAGCTGTAGGATAAAGTAGTCGCATTCTTGTCCAATACCCCAGTAACACCAGCGTTTGAGCCTGTTTGTGTTGTTCTTACGCTAAGGCAATCATTAGGGGTGGCGACATAAGAAAAAGGGCTCGGTTGCTCAGAGGAGATAAACTCAGCTCTCATAAACCGAAGACGAAGGTCTGATGATAAGTTTACCGCCCTAATCGGTATGGCGTAGAAGGATCCCACACCATAAGTTCCAAATTCGACTGGAGTCGGGGCTGGAAGAGTGGTCGGGATATTCCCCGAGATTGTTGTGGTGAGCATTAGATTCGGAGAAGCTGCGATCTTTGCAATTACGGTATAATCTACCGAAGTCTTCGTGGTGCAACTTGAGGTTCCATCTGAGCAGAATTTGAGACGGAATGTGTCGCTGATCGCATTTTGGGTGACTGCCCCTAAAGTCGAATTCTTTGGCCAGAGATAAAAGTCGCAGGGACTTGAACTTTGACCACTCTCTGCACTGGAACAAGTCCCACCAGCGCCAGGAAAGGCAGCCGAGTCGCTCCTCTTGTATGCAAATGTAGATCCGACAAAAGCGGGCTCTAGCACCACCGAGGTTCCCCCCGAAAAACTGAATTGCCCCTTGCCTAGGTCAGAGGGTTCTGAGGCAAGACCGGACACATTGAAAGTAGAGGCGCTTGTGATCAGATTACCTTGATCCGAATTTTGCAAAATGGTTCCTAAGTTGATCGAGCTTCCCCCGGGAGGCGTGGATGGCACAGTAATCACCTGCGCACCAGACCCGGTGGCCTCTAAAGCGACCGTATTAAAGATTGGCCCGCCAGAATTACTCCGCCCCGTATTATAGGTCACCGTGAAAGTTCGGGTGGAATTCCCGACGGCTAAGGGAAGGAAGCTGACGTTGAGCTTGCAATTCGAAGTGTAGGTGGCACAGCTTGCCAGCGAGCCGGTCAACCAAGTGTCATTGGTTCCTCCGGTAGATGCAGTCACTGAAATGTCGTTCGGCGTGAAGTAGGATTGCCCGTTCCCTGGAGTTCCGTTGATCAAAGCGGCATCCTTGGTGTCCGTGGTGTTCAGGCCCTTCGATCCGAATGCGAGCTTTCCTGAAATCAGGTTGGTCGTTTCGAAAGTGAGCAAAGCTGGGTTGATGCCTTTTCCGGTGAACGTTCCGATTAAAAGAGACGCCGGGGTAGCTGACCCAGAAACTGGAACCTTTTGATAACTCAATGTGAGCGTAGCCGAATATGGACCATAGCTTGTGGGTCGAAAGCGAATCACATAGGTGCAGGAACTCAGCGAGAATGTAGGATTGGTAGAGCTCGGAAGGGGGCAGGTCGTTCCTGAGGCGCCGGTCACCCACTCAAATCCCGCAGGAAGCGATAAAGAGCTCAAACTCACGCTGCCCGAGTCCCCTAAGAGGTTCACCTGAAAGCTCTTCGTATAGGTGGTGGTAGCTACGGTGCCGGTATCCACTTGATCCCCTTGGCTCACCGCAACCGTATCCGTGAAGTTGAGATTCGAAATCGGCGTAAGCGTAAGGTAGCGCGGCGTGCTGACCGCAGGCTGAGGAGCGCCCGTGCCCGAAAGGGTTACTCCGATATTCACATCTGCTGAGCCGTTGTTGAAATTGAAAGTGAGTGAGTCATTCACAGGGCCGGTAGTCGTAGGAGAGAACATGATCTGAAGGTAGCAGTCCGAGGTGATTTCATTGCCGCAGAGAGAGACGCCTGCAGGAAGACTCGAGGCATCCGGATCGATAGAAAACTTTGAGTTTGCACCGAAAACATTTGAGAGCACCCGGGCCTTGTCGATCCCCGCATCCGGTCCGAACTTGTCGTAATTGGTCCACACCTTCAGCAGGAGTCTTGAAGGCTGATTTACGATCACCGAAGGAAAGGCCACCTGATCACGAATGACTGACGAATCATCGTCCTTGACGAACTTCAAAACGTTGATCGATCTGCCGATGGCATCGTTGATCGGAAATTCCCGTATTTTTTCTTCGCCCTTGCCGTTTTTGTAAGCCGCCTGGATGTAGGCGGTGGTGCTCGCAGCCTTGTTGGGTCTGAATTTCACGCTGAACTCGCAAACCCCCGTACGGTTCTCGGGGATGGGCTTGTCAAGACAGTCATGAATTAGGGTGATTTGGTCCCGAACGGCCTGCGTATCGGGCAAAAGCTGGATCTTCGAGATCGTGAGCGGTCCTTCCTGGCCTGAGTTGCGAAATGAAAAATACTTGGTGGTTTCTTCACCGAGTGCCAAACGTTCGAGCCTGACTTGATCGAGGATCGATCGATCCTGGGCGGGAACAGGGGCCTCGCTGGGATTTTGTCCCGAGGCGACTTCGAGGGTGGGTTTGATGATGATTCCGAAGATTTGACTACAGCCCTGGGATCCCAAAATGGATACGGCCACGAGCGTTCGAACCAGAGTGGAAGTGAGTGTCTTCGACATTTTAAGTGTCCCCCAAACGTACCGATAGGAAAAACCCGGAGTAAATCTAAGATTTATTTTACCTTGTTGACAAGTTTAATCAAGTATTTATAAAACAATCTGCCCCCTGAGAGGGTTGGCGAAGGATGAGTTCGCGCACAAGCACCTGGAATTAATAGGGATTATTAATGATTCGGTACTTGATTAGAGCCAACCCACTATCTTCGGGGCCAATTTAAGGGGAGTTCACAAGGACTGAGGCGCATCCTTCCAAAGGACCGGGGCGCCCGCCGCGCTTGCAGGCAGGGGCTTGCTCCAACCCGTTGGGATGCCGGGGTTGGAGTCCACGGCACCAAAACAGTTCACCTCGTTGAAATTCGTCACATAACAACCCATGCCGTTGTCATTCGCATACACGCTCACCGCCTGCTGGAGCGCGCCCGCGCTGTTCGTGCCGGAACGCATTCTTGCAAGGCCTCCTGATGTTGGAAGCCAAGCAGCCGATCCCTTGCAAACGAGTTCATACCCATCGATTGAGTTCGCGGTGGCATTTGCAAGCACCGCACAGGCAAAGGTGTTGCCGACCGCGGCCGACACCACCTTCCATGAGCTCCAGTTGATTTCTAGAGTCGAAAGATCGCCCGAAGTAAAAACCGCCCAGGCGGTTGTGCCTTGGGGTGCGGTCAGAGTCGTAAAGCTCGGACCTATGCACTTCAACTGGCTTGCTCCGCTCGAATTTTGGATGATCGCACAGGTCCGATTGGTTCGGGTGGACACCAGGGACTTCACGCTTTCACCGTTTACGAGCCCAAAATTCATTGCTTTTGGGGTGGTAACCGCGGCTCTTGGAGCTGCAACTGTCGGATCAATCTGTCCAACATCGTTTGCTCCCCAACATTGAACCGTTGAATCCGTCAAAAGCACGCACACATGTTTGTATCCAGAAACAATCTGAATGGCATCTTTAGACAACGAGATCGAATTCAGATTGTTGCCCATTTCATTGGGTTGATCTCCGAGTGTGGTCCCATCAATAACCGATTGGCCCCAGCACTTCACTGAGGTTGGAATACCCGAGCTCGAGAGACCCAGAATGGCGCACGCATGATTCAGGCCGACGCTGAAATCCTTGACTAGGAACTGCGAGCTCACGTAATTCGAGTAGCCGAGATTCATCTCTTTTACCCATGAGGTCGATGCGGTCTGGGGAACCAGGAATGGGGACCATGATGGAGTCGTGTTTTCTTGCCCAAGCTGGCCATAGGTATTGTCGCCCCAACAGGTGAGCCTGTTGAAGCGTGGATCTGAATTGCTAACACGGGCGCAGGCAAAAGCATTCCCGAATGAGGTTTGCCAAACGAAAGGGCTTTCTCCGAAGTTCGGTCGATAGGTCGCGATCAGGCTTGAGGTCACTCCAGATGCGGGAGATACGGAAGGGCCCAGGAGTGCGGGCGTATTCGAGCCAAAGCAGGTCGCTCGGTCTTGTTGGTCGAGGATGCATGCATTCGTTGAATTCAGGGCCAGAAGCGGAACCTTCGCCTTGGCGCTTGCGCTGATGGTGACGGAATATTTGTAGACCCCACTCGTGTCCGCTCCGCTTACGCCCGAGTGTAGGAAACCATTTTTGTATGAAAGAACCAGTTTTCGTGAATAATCGCCAAAAGCCGAGGCTGTGAATCTCAGGTTCACAGTGCAAGAATACTGGGGGGGTTGCGGATCTAATGAGTTCACATTGGCGACCGGGACCGGATCCACCGGGGTGAGCGGAGGATTCGAAGAGTTTCGAACGCAGGTCACCTGCGGAGCGCTCGGATCCTCACCTGCGGTGCCGGAGGCATTCCCATCAAAAGTGATGGAGCCACTTGCGTTCCTAGGGGTGGTTGAGTCCCAAGCGACGCTTGGAGTTTGGGGAGAGGTATCACTCACCGGGAGCCAGCCCTTGAGGGTGAATGTGAACGGCTTAATCTGAGTTAAGCCCACCGAATAATGCGGCGTAAATGCAAACGCGAGGCTTCCTGCGGTATTGCTCGTGGTACCGATTCCGTTGAAGTAAGCAGGAGCAAGGCTGGTGCTTGAAATCCGGATCTTATCCGAAAATCGCAAGACCCTGGTGAAGTTGTTCGCCTGACCGTTGTCATAGTTGATTTCTAAATCGTATTTATAGGTCCCTGTTTGGTAGGGCATGAAGGCGGGGTTAACCGAGCAGCCGCCATCGGAGGTGATGGATACCCCCAGGCTCGAATTGGTTCGGGAACCCGCACACGGGGTGTTCGGGCTCGCAGCCCAAAACAGAAATGGGTTCGGTTTAGAGTCGCTAACGTCCTGATTGATAAAACGATAACCGGTGATTCTTACGGGGAAGTAACCGCCCACCGTTGTGGGCCCTCCGTTGGCGTTGGATTCCTGGGTTGTGGCTCCCAAATAGAAAAGGCCCTTCGAATTGGCTACCAGGGTGGTCATAGGAAAATCCGTCCCGGTGTTTGACGCGATTTGGGAAACGTAGGTGTCGATTCCTTGCCCGGGAGCAAATGACCCAATATTCATGATCGTGAGATCTGAAGGCGGCTTGAGGGTCGCGCTCAAGTTGAACGACTTCGAAACAGTCCTTGTACAGGAAACTCCCGGCGCAAGCGATCCATCCCTACAGGTGGTCAAGGTGAGGGTCGAGCTCAGGGTTGAACCCGCGGTCCCATTCGCGAGAGCCAGCTGGGTGGGCTTCAAATACACCATGCACTTTAAATTGGACGCTGAGAGGATGAATGTGTCCCCATTGAGATCACTGAGCGGACATGTGGGAATCGAGCCTGCGACCGAGGGCAGAGCCGCCACCTGAAAACCCTGTGGCTGCGCGAACCAGATGGGAGTTACGCTGCCGGCACCTGTGAACGCCAAAGTAATGGATTTTACAAAATCATCTGGTTTTCCGTTCACCATCACATTGCCGAAACTGATGGGACCTGGAGTGCTGTTAGCATCATCAAATTCGATATCCCCGTTGGCGATGAAGGTAATGGCTTGCGAGGTGGTTTCAGTGTTAACTCTACCGACGTCGGCGCTAAAGCTAAAACTCGCCAAGGTTGCGGCCATTGCGCTTTGCGGAGAATACGAAATTTGCAAGAGGCAGGTGTCACCCGGATTGAGCGAGGTGCAGGCGGTGAGGTCGGTTGCAGACTTCGTCCAGTTGAATGCAAGCCCCGAAATGCTGGGAAAGAACCCAGGCCGGCTTAGGATCGTTGCCGGGGCATCTCCGTTATTTTTGAAGGTGATCGAGCTGGTATAAGGCTTGAAAACCTTGGTTGAAATTCGGATTTGCGCCAAGCCATCTACAGACACCTGCGCAGGATTGATGGCCCGTCCCTTGACCGAAGCGACTTGAAGAGCGACGGACGTGGCCGAGGTGGTTCCCTTCTTGAAGTTCAGGCTGATTGCGGTCTGAGTGAGCGGCTCCTCTAATTTTTCTGGCTGGTACGCGAATTCAAAGTAGCAAGCCGAATTGAATGCTTGATTCTGAGTGGTGGGGCAAGTGCCTGCGTTCGGGCCGTCGCTTAACAAAACGACGCCGCTGGGGAGTGATGCAAACGAATCAAAATAGACGCTGCCTGTGGGCTCAACTGAAACCCGAACAGTGGAGGGTTTGATATTACTCGCTTGAGAGGCCCAAACGACACTCCCAAAATCCAAGGGTGAGGTATTTGAATTTGAAGTCAGGTTCGGGGGAATGGGGATTGCGGAGCCTGAGCCTGACAGGGCAACCGTGGGAGCACTCACATTACCCGTTCCGTTGTCATATTGAAGCGCGAGCACTGACTGACTGGTCGTGACCTGGGTGGGTGAGAACTTAAGATAAAAGTAGCAATCCTGAGTAATAGAGCTGTTCCCGGCCAGAGGGCAGGCCACGCCTCCTGCGGGCAATTGTGAAGAAGTGGGAGCAACGAGCGAAAACGGTTCGCCGCCGAACTTGATGGAAACATTTTTTGCCGGTTCGAAAGGTTTCAGGAGGGTGTTTCCAGGTGCGGGATTGGTATTGGTTTCGATTTTGACGAGCTTGTTTTTACTGTCACCCACCATAATCGAACCAAAACTCAATGAAGAGTTCGCTATCAGCTCGGTGCCTAAGCCCCCATCAATCACCTTGAGTCGAGCGACTCCGAAGCCATTCGCCTCGATGGCAAACTTGAAGATCTTTGAAGACCCGTCTGGCTTAGTGGTTTCGGCAACGAGTTCAGGGGTGAAGTTTGCGACTTCCCGGGGATTGAAGGTCACAGTGACCAGACATTGGTCTGCACGCTTGGCCTTGAGAACCGAGCATTGATGGTTCAGTGAAATCTGCCCGGTATCTGCGTAATAGGAGTTCGAAATCGAAAGGCTTTTGATCGTCGAAACAAAGTCACCCGAGTTGGTGAGGGCAAAACGAATCGTTTTGGTTTGGCCGACTTCGAGCCTTCCCAAATCCAACTTTGAAACCTGATTGTAAACCGAGGGAGCGTTCCCCGAGCCGCCTGATGAAGAAACTTCGGCCTCTCTCAACACTTCAATGTTGGGAAGAATGTCGATCGAGAATTTCTGGGAGGAGCACCCTTGGAGCGAGAGGGCGCTCAAGGACAGGGCCACAAAACTGAGGTTCAGATTCTTCATTATTTCATATCCCCCAAACGGTCCGCCGGAAAAAACCCAAAGAAACAGTTAAGCTTAGTTTACATCACCGACTGACCAAGTCAAGCTTGCGGGGAAGGTGTTGATTCGTTGGTCTAGGGTCTCAGGGTGCGATGGGCTCAGGAGTTATTATTTAAGTATCCGAAATAATGGACGATATTTTTTAATGGCCGGGCTGCTTGTGTTTTTGATTTTTTCGGTCAACAATTATCGTTAGGGGGACGTATGCGGATCTTAAATTCTCAAGGGATGACCTTGGTCGAAGTGTTGGTGGCTTCAGCAATTCTCGGAATCCTTGCTGTCGTTATGGGGATGCTCTTCACCAATCAGGCACGGCAGCAGAGTCAAATCCAGCTTCAGGCCAACTACAATATGCTGTTCAATTCCGTTCAATCTCAAATTGGAAATCCATCATTGATTTATCAATCCAAAGATCAAACCTACGAAGCCCCGATTGCTGTAGATAGCGCAGGAGGAGTCGCCGTACCGGCTCAGGACACCAGTATCTTATGATTACACTAGGGCGATCCCAAGCGTGGGTGAATAGGGAAGATCGGTTCAGGGTCTGGGTTCTGTATCTGGCTGTAATTGGAAGCCTCTCTTTATTTGGCGAGGCTAAGGCATTCTTAAACCAGAATCCCACAATACCGCAGCCTCCAGCTTCGCCTGGGCCTATAATTTCAAATCCGGGTACGCCTTCGGGCCCAAGTCAACCGACGACCCCACAAACCTACACGGCATTTTATAATCCGAAGCTCTACAATTGCGTAAAAAGTATTACGAAAAAATGCGCAAAGGCGGCGTCAAGCCTTCCGGGGAATGCCATGAGGCTTTTTGCGCCTGGAAGTTCCGCCGAAGTCACCGGGTTCTACACCAAAGACAACGTGTGGATCGCACCAATCTCGTCCACAATTCCCTCGAATGCACAGTTCCAAGTGCGAGCGTGGTTTAGTCCAATCTGCACCCCAAATGGCGATAATCTAAATACTTATTGCACGGCCGATTCGTATCAGTTCATTTACGAAACCGCCCAGGTGAATTGGGTTGCGGGCCAACAGAGACTTGCCACGAAGAGTAACACGGGAGCGCCGACCGTCATGACTCGGGACCAGATTAGAAACTTGAATCCTCTTAATGCGATTCCGATTGGAGCACTTGACCCGAGCGGTAACGCGATCAATGGCCAAAAAACGGCCTTGGACTGCAAGAATTTTGGCATGGACTTCGAGAGTTGTAATGCGAACGTATGTTACCACTTCGATGGAAGTACGGCTACGGTCGCTCAGCTGACCGGGGGGCAGATATTCTGCGCGCCGCCCACCACGAGCGGAAGTTGCCCTGCTTCATACCTGGGGTGGACCTCTAACGAATATAAACTTAATTCGAACTCGGCACCGATGAACATCTGCTATTAGTTATCCTGAAACTCTCTAATCCCTTGAGTCGGGCCAAAGAGCTTTTTTTGTGATACATCCCTTTGCGTGTTAGGAGAGCGTTCATTTCAGCTAGGGCCCATCGGACTCGAATTCTTCGGCGCAGCCGGCGAAGTCACGGGCAGTCGGGCCGTCTTGCGGGCACATCACAAAAGAATCTTGATCGATTGCGGCTTGTTTCAGGGCGAAAAATCGAGCCGTGAAAAGAACTGGGCTCCGATCCCCGAAGCCTTGCACGGGTTGGATGCGATCCTGATCACTCACGCCCACCTCGATCACTGCGGGTTTTTGCCGCGAATGCTCACCACCGGATTCTCAGGCCCGATTTACTGCTCGCCCGGAACGCGCGACTTGATGCGGATCATCCTGCTCGACTCAGCCCATCTTCAAGAAGAGGATTCTGAATTCGCCAATCGCACCGGATACTCGAATCACAAACCCGCAAAGCCGCTCTATACAGTGAAGGACGTGCAGCAAATTTTAAAGCAGGTTCGAACGCTTGCCATCGGGGGCTGGCAAACGGTCGTTCCCGGAGTCGAGGTGCAACTCTCGCGCGCGGGCCACATCATTGGCTCGAGCGTCGCGCGATTTCGCATTAAAGCAGAGCATCAGGATCGATACCTTACCTTTACCGGCGATCTGGGGCACGGTCGCCAGGAGACCATTGCTGCGCCCGATCCGCTCCCGGATACGGATGTTCTGGTGATGGAGAGCACCTATGGCGATCGTGTGCATGACCCTGAAGACCCGATGCTTCGCCTCGAAAAAATCATCCAGAAGGTCACGCATGATCAGGGCGTGCTCGTGATTCCTGCATTTGCGGTGGGGCGCGCACAAGAGGTGCTGTTCCTCATTCGAATGCTTGAGGATCAGGGCCGGATTCCGCAGGTTCCGGTGATTCTGGATTCTCCGATGGCTGAGGATGCGACCTCGATCTACTTGGCGCACCCCGAGGACCATCCCCCGAATCTCGATTTTGAGCGAAAGCAGCGCAATTTTTTTCCGCGCCGGTTTGAGTGGGCGCGTTCAGTTCAAGAGTCGATCGAGCTCACGCGGCGCAAGGGACCTTTGGTGATCCTGTCGGCGTCCGGAATGCTGCAGGGCGGGCGCATCCTTCACCACCTGAAGACCCGGTTGGCAGATCCAAAGAACGTCGTGCTCTTTGTCGGTTATCAGGCCGAAGGCACCAAGGGGTGGTTCCTGAAAAACCATGGCAAGCAGGAAGGAACCCTGCGAATCCACCATGAGCCGGTTCCGGTGAATGCAAAAATTGAATCGATTGAGTCGCTTTCGGCGCATGCCGACTCTAATGACCTGATCTCGTGGATCAAGAATTCGAGCAAAAAGCCCGAGCGAATCATTCTCAATCATGGGCAGCCTCAAGCGACGGCGGCCTTGGCGAAGCGGATCACGGCCGAACTAGGAATCAAAGCTGTTCCGCTGACCTGAGATTTGGGATAGCCTTTGCCCATGAAAAACACATCGATCTCTCGTTTCTTCTTGGTTCTTTTGATGGTGACCGGGTTTGCGAACTCCTCCGCTCTGGACTCTGCGCAGGCGGCGGCTTCTGGTTTCTATGACTTCAAGAAGAAACGA
>Ga0214923_10004617_pt1 | contig 16511 bp, 12 predicted proteins | sample LL1510_MetaG_FD_177993 | JGI IMG/M metagenome (GOLD analysis project Ga0214923, IMG submission 177993) | Freshwater microbial communities from Lake Lanier, Atlanta, Georgia, United States - LL-1510 | ecosystem: Environmental > Aquatic > Freshwater > Lake | place: USA: Georgia | collected...
GATATATCAGAAGGCCTACGCGAATTTGTGGAAAAAGAACTTAATTTGTTAGAGCAAAATTGGCCAGGAAATCTCCCTCTCGGGGTTATTCATGCAGATCTCTTTCCCGATAATGTTTTTTTTCTTGGGAATCGCATTTCAGGGTTTATTGATTTTTACTTCGCGTGTTTTGACGCTTTAGCCTATGATCTTGCTATTTGCTTGAATGCTTGGTGCTTCGATAGTAATCAGCGCTTTCAACCCGCAAGCTGTGTTGCGATGATTAACGCCTACCAAAGCGTTCGAAAACTAACTGAAAATGAGATTCAGGCATTTCCTTGGCTCATACGAGGCGCAGCTATGCGATTTCTTTTGACGCGATTTGTTGATTGGATCAATGTGCCAAAAGGAGCTCTAGTACGGCCCAAAGACCCACGAGAATATCTTGCCAAGCTTCGCTTTCATCAGACAATGGCGAGCTTTAAAGATTATGGTCTAAGTTCGTGACAGAGAAAGTTTCAATTTGGACAGACGGCGCGTGCTCAGGAAATCCCGGCCCAGGGGGTTGGGGGGCGATACTTCGCTTTGGAACTCATGAGAAAGAATTAAGCGGCGGTGAAGCGCAAACAACTAACAATCGAATGGAGCTAACTGCGGCGATTATGGCGCTTGAGACGCTGACGCGGCCCTGCGAGATAAATCTTTATACCGACTCTCAATATGTTCGGGGAGGCATAACAAGCTGGATAACAGGTTGGAAGGACCGGGGCTGGCGAACTGCAGACCGAAAGCCGGTTAAGAATATTGAACTCTGGCAACGTCTTGACGCCGCAAAGTCCCTTCATCAAGTTGAATGGCATTGGATTAAGGGACACTCTGGACATGAAATGAACGAACGCGCAGACGCGCTCGCTCGAAAAGGCCTATCGACCTTTTTAGGGGCATTAAAAAACAATTTTTAATTACTCGCGCTTATCTCATTACATACAATCTTGATCTAAAAACTAAACCTTTTCTTGTTAAGAAAAGAACTTGTTCCATCCTGAACAAAACTATATTTCTATATTGCTTGGTGCGAGCTTATAAATTTGCGCGCCGCTTTGACCACTCAACTCAGAAGCTGCGACATCCTCATTATTATGAAAAGGCGCGCTAATGTTTAAGAAGCATCAAATATATATAATATATATATTTTTCTTTCCCCTCCTGCTCGGCTTAGCGAGCAAGATGGGATTTTACCCCGCGCTCGCACAAGATATGTTACAAGGTATCGATCTTGAACAACCTGCCTACTCGCAGGCGGAATTAACGCGGGCCGACATAGAAAAGGCGATAATCAACCATTCAGCTGGAGCGACTCTGGATTTTTCAAGGAAAAGTCTCAACGGTCTAGATCTCTCTGGCCTCAACCTTTCTGGATGTAATTTTTATGCAGCGCGCTTGAATAAAACAGACCTCAATAATGCCAACCTTGAGGGAGCTATCCTTGATCAAGCGTGGCTGATTGAAGCCAATCTAACCAACGCCTCGCTTAAAGGCGCTCATGCATTCGCTACGCAAATGCAGCGTGTCAGAGCTGATAAAGCCAACTTTAGCGGAATAAGATTAACAGCCGATTTAACTGGAGCAAGTCTCAGCGAGGCTATATTTAATGAAGCCGACCTATCTGCTGATATGAAAAATCAATCTATGGGATTAATGCGCGCTATTTTACGCTCAACACGGCTTGAAGGCGCCAGTTTTAAAAAGGCTAACCTCATGAGCGTAGACTTACGTTTTGCGCATGCGGCGCATACAAATTTCACTGAAGCCAATCTCAGCGACGCTAATGCAGCAGGCGCAGATTTTTCAAGAGCGGTCTGGAAAGACGCAAGAGTTACCAACCTTGATCTTGACTCCGCGTTGATTGACTCAGAAAGCTTGGGAGCGTTGCAAAATGCGCTTCATCTTGACCGGGTTCAAAGAAAATGAGCCAAGAATCAATTCTTATCGGCATAGATCTCGGCGGAACAAAGATTGAGGCCGCTGCGCTGGATACAAATGGAGCAATTTGCGCCAGAAGGCGTGTTGCAACGCCAAGGGATGATTATCCTGCAATTATAAGGTCAATCGGCGCCCTAGTACATGATCTAGAACTAGAATTAAATCAACGCGGCACTGTTGGCTTGTGTGGCCCAGGATCTTTATCAAAACACACCGGGCTTATCCGTGGATCCAATACTGCTGTTGTGAATGGAAAAGCTTTACCAGAAGATTTATCAAAAATTCTCCTGCGTCCCGTTAAAGTCGAAAATGATGCTAATTGTTTTGCTCTCTCCGAGGCGATAGACGGCGCTGGCAAAGGCGGAAACAGTATTTTCGGAGTCATCCTCGGCACTGGCGTGGGAGGCGGAATGGTTATAGACGGAAAGATTGTTTCAGGCTGCAACCATATCGCTGGAGAATGGGGACATACGCCTCTGCCTTGGATGCACGCAACAGAATATCCGGGGAAAAAATGTTTTTGCGGCCATCTAGGTTGTATTGAAACCTTTCTCTGCGGCGGGGCTCTCGCAGATGATTTTAAATCGCGTACAGGCAAAGTAAAAACTGCAAAAGAAATTGTCGCCATGAGCCGGGAAGGCAATGGCTCTGCTTTAGAGACCCTAGCGACATATCAGGACCGCCTAGCGCGGGCGCTGGCTATGCTGATAAATATTTACGATCCGGACATTATTGTGCTGGGAGGCGGGCTATCAAATATCAATGAGATTTATTTTGGACTGAATGACAAAGTAGCAGCACATGCATTTACTACGGATCGATTAGAGACAAGAATTCTACAAAATCAACATGGCGATTCTAGCGGCGTCCGCGGCGCTGCATGGCTGGGAGCCAGCCCAGAGCCCTACGGAAGATAAATCCATGAGGGTTGATTAGACAGGAGCCTTAAATAACGCCACGATGGCGTATCCCAAAGGCGCGCCTCTTGCTATATTTACCAGTAGAGGATTTAGGAACCATGGTTGGCGCGGGCGACTTTTCTAACCCAGTTAAAAAACTTGCCTTCATATCTTCCGGAACGCCGGAAGCAGATGATGCGCGTCAAAGATTAGCTGAAAAATACGGAGAGGCGCCACCCGAGGAAGCAGATTGCATCGTCGCGCTTGGCGGTGATGGGCTAATGCTCCGCACGCTGCATCGTTATATGGGAACCGGAAAACCTATTTATGGCATGAATAGAGGCTCTGTAGGCTTTCTGATGAACCAATACCGCGAAGCCAACCTTCGCAAACGTATTGGCGACGCTAAGGCGTCAATTATACATCCCCTTTTGATACAAGCCGTCAATGTGCGTAATGATCAGTTTTCTGCGCATGCAATTAATGAAGTGTCGCTATTAAGGCAAACTTCTCAAATTGCTAAGCTTCGTATTCTCGTAAATAGCCAAGAGCGTTTGCCAGAGCTTGTAACGGATGGCGTGCTTGTCGCTACACCCGCTGGATCTACGGCCTATAATCTTTCTGCTAATGGCCCCATATTACCTCTTGACGCTCCGCTCCTTGCATTAACCCCAATCTCAGCCTTCAGACCCAGGCGTTGGCGTGGCGCACTTCTTCCCGACGCGGCAAAGGTAAGAATTGAAGTATTAGAAGCCGCAAAACGGCCAGTCTCGGTAGTAGCTGACCATGACGAATTTCGGGATCTATCTCACGTTGACATCGAAATGGATCACAAAGCAAATCTTATTCTACTTCACGACGCAGGCCATTCTCTTGAAGAGCGCATTTTACGCGAACAATTTTTATATTAGTCTCGCGCAAGCATTAAGATACTACATTCCATAAACTCTTAAGGAGCGCATAGGCAGCAATATAAATATTAGATTTTCGCTAACTTTTGCTGAGAAACACACATCCTGTGGGGAAAAATATTGCTTATAGAAAAATATAGAACACAAATATGTAAAGTATAAAAATAATGAGAAATCCTGACCAATCTCTGAAATCAGCCTTACTGATAGAACCAGAGGATATCAACGATAATTTAAGGCCTCTAAACAAAGTCGTCGACTATTTTATAGTCAAAACAGATTCAGATCAAATAACGAGATATTCTGATTATTCAGCGCTCAGTCAGGCCTGTCTTAACCTACGCGCGATATGTGACGAAGCAACCCTCTTTCTCAGCTGCCAAATAGATTCTGAGCTGCTAAAAGAAAAGCGCCTTACTTACTTTGTTAAACAGGGCATTACTGGCATTTTTCTAGAAAACTGCGCCGGCCGCAGCACGCTACAACAACTTGATGCGATGCTTGCTGTCGCCGAGGCGCAATGCGGCTTAATAGAGAAAAACACTTCGATCATAGCTCAAGCCGTGGCGACGCCCGAGGCAATTTTTGCCTTAACTGAATATAAATCAACGCCAGACCGACTTATCGGCATCGCGTTCGACGAAGGTCGCCTATCGGCAACTTTGGGCAATCAAGGATTCGATAAGTGGGACAACATCTATTTTGCGCGCCTATTGGTGACCTTCGCAGCGGCTGCCGCCAATCAGCCCGCTTTCCTTACATTTCGACAGCAAGAACAAATTACCCCAGCCCACTATCTACAGGCGCGACAAGAGGGATATAAAGGAATAATAACGACCAAAATAAACGATATTGACGTCATTAAAGCAATTTCTGACACTAATTGATCGACAAAACGCCATGATCGACGGCTTATCATGAATGTTATGAGCATGCTGAAATTAAGTAAATCGCATACTTACCTTGTCCTTCTCTTGACGTCCCTTGTCTCTGATGTGCAGGCGGCGCCAGCAACGTCAACACGCCATGGAGCAGCAACACCTGCCCCGAATAGTGAAGAACAAACTTGGGCTGTGCGACTCGTCGCCACGCTTGGGCCCAATGATACTCAACATATTCGAACCGGCGTCGTATGGCGTGTTTTTGAAGAAATCACACAACCAGACGGGTCCCACAAACTCATCGCGCAATCCGACGAGGGGTCGCCAACCATACATTTAACCGACGGCGCCTATGTCGTACATGCTGCATACGGACTAGCTGGGGCCACGCGCCGGCTTGTTGTTGAAGGCCATCATCACTCAGAGAGATTGACGCTGAATGCAGGGGGACTCAAACTTGTCGACATGCTAGGCGAAACTAAAATCCCTGCTCAAAGATTATCTATTTCGATCTATGTGCCTGATAGAGGCAATTCTGAAGCTAAATTAATTCTTGCCAATGCAAAAGCCGAGGAAGTCATCTGTTTGCCTGAGGGCTCCTATCATATTGTGTCAACTTTACTAGATACATCTCAAGGAGCTCAGGGCGGGAATAATGCGACAAACTCTGTTGTCACCGCAGACCTGAAAGTGCCCTTGGGCAAAATTATTGAAGCAACTTTGAGACACCGCGCCGCAACCATCACGCTCAAACTCGTTAAAACACCCGGCGGCGAGGCGCTAGCTAATACCAGCTTTTCAATTTTGACGCCTGGCGGCGATGTTATTAGGGAGCTTATCGGCGCATTTCCCTCCTTAGTCCTAGCGGAGGGGGATTATGTCGCTATTGCGCGACATGAAGGCAAGACCTACCAAAACACGTTTAAAGTGCGATCAACAAAGGACGCTGACGTAGAAATAGAAGCCAAAGAGCAAGAAAACGTTCAAGAACAACCCCAATAAGCTTATTAAACTATTTTACGCCGCTATAACCCATCAAAAAAAATCACCCAATGCTATCAACATTAGATCAGCTTATTCCTACGTCGCTAATACAAGCTTAAGCGCTCATTATTAATCAAACCGCCCAGCTGCATGCCCCAGCATCGTATAAACCTTGCCTGCATCAGCCGTCAGAAGCGCCAATGTGCGACTACCATCGCGATCATTACGGGTCGTTTCAACAACTCTTTCTTCAAAATTGCGAATATATTGATCCATTGCCGTCCTAAAATTTGGATCGACGCGATAACGGCGCGATATTTCTTCAAAAGTTTGACGACCTTGCTGCGTGTAGAGGCGGCGACTGAAAAGTCCTCCCTTTTCTCCTCTTTGATATCTTCTCCAAACTTCAGCAACGGCCACATCGTCAACAAGTCTCGCAATGTCGACGGTCAGTCGCTCAAGCGCTGCACCATTGTGGACCGGCGCACGCGCCGTACTTTCGTCGCGAGAGGCGCGTTCCAAAAGATCGCTCAACCAACCACCCTGTGGCTCAGACTTGACCCGCTGGGGTATCGGAGGAGGAGACATGCGCGGTTTAGATTGATCAACGCGAGGAGGTTCTGGCGAGCGACGTGACGGCGCATCAGCAGCCTCAAGGCTCCGTCCTGTTCGAGACATCATATCTGTCAAATCAGCGAGAGATTTAACCTGGTCAGCAACAACGCGGCGGAAGGCTGCAGACTGTTCCGCCGCCTCACGCGGCAGTTCGGCAGCGCCTTTGCGAATCTCTTCCCGCGTCGCCTCAATCTCTTCATGGATTTCCTTAGCTAACCCACGAATTTCGCCAGTTGCTCCCTGGAATTTTTTCTGTGTTTCAGAAAACATCCGATTAATTTCATCTGTAGCTTCAGAGAAAGCAATGCGCAGAGACTGAGTTGTCTGCGCCCGCTCATTTTCAGCGGCTGCTCTAACATGCGCGAAACGTTCTTCAATCAACTGAGCAGCTTCGTCAGTTGTTACAGAGATTACTCCGCCAATATCCTGAGCTCGAGATTCAACAGCATGAATTGAATGCGCCATTGAATTAACAAAACCCTCCATCGAACGTTCAAACTCGTAGCGCTTGGCATCAAGCACTGTGAGTAGTTGAGCTAAAGACTCTTTCCTTTGATCAAAGGCGACATCGAGCGCACGTTGGCTTTCAGCCAATTTTAGGGCGCTTTGATTTAACCCGAGCTGGCGCGCTTCTAAAGCGGTTACGATTTCATGCGCATCCTGCATCGTCTCACTCGAAATAGAACTTAATTCTCCAACCTTGCCAGATACTTCAGTCAACGCTTTCCGGAACTCATAAACACGCTCACCCAATTCGCGCTCAAGATGTATGAGGCCGCCTCCTGTTTGATCGATTATCTCGTGAAGCGAGGCGTTGGTTGCGCCGAGTTTCTCAAGAACGCTGGGCATTTCTTGGCGAATTTTTTCATTCATTTCAATTAGGGATCTTATCGAATCATGCGCCCCCTCATCTAACGCTCTATTCAGAGAAGCATGCGACTCTTGCAAGGCCTGCGTAAGCTCCTCACGCTTTTGCGTAAGCTCACGGACAATTAATGCGCCACGGCTCTCAATCGTTTCCGCAGCAAGATCTCCAGCGGCCGCCAGCTCTCTTGTCACGCTGCCGCCACGCTCGTGGATCACATTTTCCATCTGACTGAGACGACTACCCAGCTCTTCGCTTATTTGAGAAATGCGACTGACTAAATTCTGTCCAAGCTCTCCTGCGTGATCATGTAATGTCATATCAAGATCGCGTCGCGCATCGGAAAGAATACGATTAATATCTTGAAGTCGAGAATCTATAACTTCGACAATTCTACCGCCCTTCTCATCAATTTCTAATGAGACTATCCCTAAACGATCCACGACATTCTTTTCTAACCGTTCAATACTTTCTTCAAATGCCGTCGCATGACCATCAAGAGCCGCATCGATTCTGAAGGCCTTACTATCAAGATGTTCTGCAAATGTATTAGCCCTTGCGGAGAGCGCTTCCTCTAGTTCCTCCAGTTTCTCGTTAAGCGAAGCGACAACATCCCGACCGCCAGTTCCCATGATCCGAGCTATTTCAATAGCGTGCTTTACAAGACTCTCTTCAAGACGACGACCGCCGGATCCAAGTCCTTCATTCAGCTGACTAGCCAATTGTTCAAGCCGCGCAACTGTCTCATTAACACGATCAACGCCGGAGGCTTCAAAACTATCAATTTTTTGAGATAGAGCTACTGTGAGATCCTTGGTTCGATCATCTAATTTTTCAACGAGCGCGCCACCCTTCTCATTCAATATAATGTCTATTTGATCTAAACGCGCCTCCACAGCCCGCATGAGATCGCTACCTCGCAGGCTCACCGCCTCATCAAGCGTTTCCAGACGCGCTCCAATCTCTTGTGAAAAATGCCTAGAGTTATCGCCAATACGATTAGTAAAATTGTCTGCCTGAGCAGCTAATTGATTTACAAGAGTATCGCCACCCAGTGAAACCGTATGCTTAATATCCGATAAGCTTGCATCGATCTTATCAATAAATTTTTGCGACTGTGCATTCAATCGCTCATCCGCTTCTTGCACACGTTCTGATAGCCGTTCTATCAGCGCACCGCCATCACCACTAATGACAGCCTCCAGTTTGTTGAGCCTCTCATGTACGTTATCTGTGAGATATATCGCCTGCTCAGCAACACGCTCCACAAGCGCTCCACCATCTTGTACGATCGTCTGCTCAAATTGATGTAACTGATTACTCAATAGAGTTGTAACTTTTTGCCCTTGATCAACCAGCGCGTCAACAACGTCGCCTCCTTGAGAAAGCACCGAGGCTTCTAAATTGTTCAGCCTGTCTCCCAAGACTTCATTTATTCGCTCACCTTGTGTGGCAAGCGCTAAGACAGCATCGCTTGCTGTTGCGATAAACTGTTCTTGAACTGCCGCTGAGTTCTCTGACAACGCTTGAGTAGCCGAAATAACTGTTTGGCGAAGATTCTCACGTAAAGCGGAGCCATGGGCTTCAAATTCATTAAGCGCCTGATCTCGAGTGGCCTCCATCGCCTGCGCAACTATTGATCCTGCATTTTCTAACATTTGCATACGCTCAGAGAGAAGGTCCTCGACACGTCTGACATGCTCTGTTACCGCAGAGTTGACCTGTTCGCTTTGGCGCTTCACCGCGCCTTCAAAACTATTGAGATGCGCAGCTAACTCTTCGTGAGCTTGTGTAGAATGATTTACTAAATGCAGCCCGATCTGTTGCGTTTTTTCAACAATCTTCTCTTCAAAAACAACTAAACCTGTGTCTAATGCGCCCTGAACATCACGGCTATGGTCAATTAATTTCTCTGTCGCTAACTGAGTGTGATGACTAATCGCATCAACGTAGCCTTTCAGCTCCTCGTTTAGATTTTTTGTTGCTTTATCAGTATAGGAGAGCGATTCTTCATGATACCGGCGAATGGCGTCTTCAAAAGCCGTTAGACGCTCAGAAAGAGAGGCGTAGGCTTGTTCGCTGTATGCCTGAACACGAGTAGAGGTTTCTTCACCTTGATTTGAAACAGCTGTTTCAAATGCAACGATCCCCTCAGATAAAATCGCCGACGCGCGCTCAACCTGATGTGTTAGCCGCATCGAAACATCATCGCCCTGGCGCACAAAGGTTTCTTCAAAAGCGCTAAAACCTTCGCTCATAACAGCGCTTACACGATCGCTCTGCTCGGCTAAACGCGTAACTGTCTCATAGCTATTACGCGCAACAGCCTCTTCAAACGCATTTATCTTCTCTGCTAGACTTTGTTCTAAATGATCACTGCGCTCTACAATACGGCTAGCAATTTCATCCCCGCGCCTTATTGCCACGTCCTCAAATTGCTGTAGGCTACCAACGATTGCTTCACCCACACGATCGCCGTGAACGCCTATTGCTGAAACAGCTTCACTCGCAACAGAAAAAAATCGCTCTTTTACAGAATCAACCTGCTCAACAAGCGCAGCGGCGCTTAAACTTAGACTTTCGGTTAAGCTCTGTCCTAAAAGATGGCTCCGCTCTTCAAAGCCAGCTTTTGCCTGTTCATGCGATTGCTCCACCAAATTAATCAGACGAGACTCAGATTTTTCAAATAATTCCTGTGCCTCATTTATATGTGCGTCGACGCCGGTCAGCACACGGTTGGCTGTTTCAGCAAGAGACTGACCGAGCTCTCCGCCCCGAACTGAGATCGTCTCATGGATAGCATTATGCGCCTGCGCCAATTGCGAGGTCAGGTTTTCCCCTTGCTGATTTAACGCATCTGTAAGACTTGATCCTAGCCCCTCAAAACGCTGAACTATAGCTTCTGCTTGCGCAGCAAATGCTTCGGTCAAATCCTCACCATTTTCATGAAGCTTACGCGCCGCTTCGTCTGCGCCCTCGGATAGACGTTGGTTGAGAACGTCAGTAGAGTCATTCATACGCGCAACGACATCGTTCCCGGCTTCAGATAACACATGGGATACGACGCGACCATGTGTTTCTAGAGATGTTTCAAACTCATTACTCGCCTTTTCTAAAGCTAATCGAATCTCTTCGCTCTTAATGCTGAGGGAAGAGGTCACACGCTCTCCTGCAGCGCCAACCGCCTCCGCAAGGTGGATAGAACTTGCCGCCAATTCTTGCGAAAGCGCGTCTCGCGCTCCAAAAAGCGCCGTCCGAGCATTATCCGCATTTACAACAATCGCTTCACGCTCGCGCGTAAGTTCATCAATCAGCAATCGAATTCGTCGTTCATTTTCTGTGTATGATCGTTCAAGATTCGTGACTTCTGTGCGTACGATCACTTCAAGCTCACCCGCACGAGTCAAAGCGCGCTCTATGCCATCTCCCATAGAGGCTGCTTCGCGGCGGATCGCCTGCGAGAGAGCGACAACTTGCTCGGTCGCAATTGTTTCAGGCTCAATTAATCTGATCGCTACCTCTGTCATGGAATTAGCAATCAGTCGCATTTCATGCGCGCGTCGCGCCATTAATCCTGTAATGAATAAAAATGCGATCGGGCCAATTAACGCGCCAAGCGCGAGTATGGGCTTTGGAGAGAGGAGCGCGCCGCCAGGCTCAATAATTTCACTCTTATTAAAATAGATATAAAAGGTCCAACAAATAGCCCAAAACGCCATGGAAGCTACAGTCAAAGCCATGATAGAATGGTTGGGCGCAATATTTAGCGCCTGACGTAAAGCGCCAACGCTACGACGATCATCATTGGCGGGAGTAAGCTCTGGAGGATTTACTGGCGGCAAAGATGAGCGACCACTTGTCGCATAAGTTGAAGAACTTTCGTCCAGGCTATTATCGGACTGTAGCGCTTGAGCGTTTAAGTCACCCTCACCTAAGCCCCCAGTCTTTACTTCCAATGCCTCTTCGACAGCCGTTAAGGCGGCGGATGCAGCATCCTGAATTTTACCCGAATTCGACATCACTCATACTCCGGGCGGATATACGCGCCGCTCCGCTTTAGGACTTATCAAAAAGGTAAAACTTTCTGTTCGCCCAACGCTCACTCTTCGCCGCCAATTAAAAAACTGGCCGCAAACACGATTAACCAAAGATTACCTCTAGCAGCATGTAATTGAAATATGCGGCTCTAGCGTATTCGGAAACTTCGTTAACGCGCCTTATTGTTAAGCCGACGCGCCCGCGGATCAGACACATGACCGCCACTTGTTGCGCTAAAGGCCCTGAGTTAAATAATTATATATTTCAATAGATTATGACAATTATACCAGCCCCGCAGCCCCTGTTGCTGGCTAACAGTGGACCGACAGGCCGGTTAAATGAGAAGGCCGACAAATAGAAGTCTAAAAAGGTCCAATAGGGAAATATTTGAAATAAAGCTCCGAAAACATTCCACGTCGCGCGATCCGGGCAAGCGCGTAATCAAGCGCACGCCTGAGAACGTTATTCCCCTTTTTCACGGCGATGCCAACGCCATCTCCAAAGAAACGCGGATCCGTGAAGGGATCACCCCTAAATTCGCAACAATCCGCTGCCTCTTGGCCATTCAGCCAATAAGATAATGTCACCGCATCTCCAAACACCGCCTGAACCCGGCCCGTTTGTAAGGCGTTACGCGCTTGGGCTGGGGTTTCAAAATTCATCCGAACAAGCTTCGGGTAGAAGGCGGTAAGAAAGGCCTCATAGCGAGATCCCCCAACTACGGCTACAGGACGGTCCCCCAAGGCTTTTGGAGTAATCTCTTTTAACGTTGAGTCCCGACGAAAAACAAAACGACCTGGCGTAAGAAAATAGGGCGATGTAAAATCCACTTGCTGACGCGTTTCGGCATTAATTGCAATCGATGCAATTACAGCATCTCCACTATTATCATTTAGCGAGGATGTTAATAAGTCCCAATTTCGGCGTTGAATTGTGCAGGGAACATCTAATTCCACGCAGATCGCGCGAGCAAGATCAATGTTGAAGCCAGCGAGCTGGCCATCAGGGAGCTGAAAATTAAATGGCGGAAAATCATCTTCGGTGAGAAATCGAATTTGTCGGACAGTAGAAAGATCCGGCTTTTCTACAGTGCGATTTGGATCCCAAAAGGAAGGGGCCTGCGATCCCATCGACTCATGGAGCTGAGGCGCGGCAAACGAAAAACTTCCCAAAAACAATATCGCCACAAGGACACGGCTCGAAAAGAGACGCGCCCACGCATGAAAGGATCCGGCCTTATAAATTTCATGGCGCGGCTTTTCAATCACAAGCAATATACTTTCCTCTTATTCTTTGGCGAAAGCCTTGAAAATTAATAAATTGCAACCAGATCAGCCGCTAGCATTCTAGACTAGACGCCCATCATCGCAAGTGGCGCTCAGCACTGCAAATTTCTAGAAAACTGTTTGAGGGACCAAGACCAGAAATAATTAAGAGATTCAAGCAAAAATCCATTGTTTGATTAAAAACCCTGCGCTCAAAGCTTTATTATAATAGTCATAGAGCCCGGCCGGTCCAAGGCCTGCGCGTGGTAGGTCAGATTTCTTTAGCCGCCGGAAGAAAGGGATCAATACTTCTTCAAAATTCGCGACAGTATATTGCGCGTCATGTCGGTCGGCAACTCGCTCTGCAACATTAATAAAAAGCAAAGCTAATGCCTTAAACATTGCTGGATTTGCAATATTTGCATCTAATCCATGAAGCCCCAACCCATGACGACAGCCTGTCAAATATGCATTAAAAACCTGATAGACATCTTCAGCTGCAGCTCCATCAAATGCTTTCTTGATAGACCGCATTGCTGCATTAAAGGTGACACGAGACAAAAGACCCTTACGTTTCTCAGCCGGACTAAGCATGCCAGCTAAAGCGCTGTCATCTCGAGTGTTAAAGAGATCAAAGACGCTATGAAATAGCGCATCAGTCTTCGTTTCAACCTCTGATAGACGACGAATATCAAGCAATAACTCGTTTGGAACAGGCTTTTGCTTAGTATTAATGTCCATGAAAAGGCGGCATTCTTGCGCACGCGATAATTTGTCATAAATTATAACCGGCGTGCTTACGGATCTTTTTGCCAGCTTAAAGCCATACACACGATGCTGACCATCAATAATAAGGAATGCGCGAGAGTGTGGTTCAAACTCGACGACGCCTTTTTCTATGTCATAGTTAAGATTAGCGCAGGCTTGAGCAGAAAGCACAATCGCCCCTGGCACGGTGCCAAATCCAGAATCTATATAACGCGCTATTGATTTAGCGCGCCGAGCATCCAATAATCTTTGAAAACCATTTTCCGGATTATCATTGCGCGTTTCCACAGCACAGCTAGCGGCTAAAATCGAGCTTGGGAGGACGAGTGTATAAAAACGATGCCGACCTTGCTCAACGAGCAACGCAGTTTGCTGAATAAGTTCATGCCGACCTTCTGAGATCCCGAACCCGCCGGAAAAAGGCGCGTTGTCGCCGACAGAAAAAGATTGATCGCCAATGAGGCCAACCTGCGTATCCCGATCCATTTTCTGATCCCCACGGGGGCGAAGTCTTCAGCCTTCGCAAGAGCCGACTCTACGAATCATACGCGCGCATGAAGGCGAAAATAGGCAGGAAGCTTAATGTGAACAAGTAGATTTTTTGTTGGCAACGCCTTTTATGTGTTCAGCAAGGTTCAGGCGCGAAAATCACAAACTTTCCAACGCGCAAAAAACTCCCTTTCGTTGGCGAGAAATGCGGGCTATTGTTTTAAATCAACAGTATGTAGATGATTAAATCCATCCCGACTAATGTGAAAAACATCTAAATTTTTATAACTATCTGAAAAAATTTCCTAAAAGCTAGCCTGTGAGAGAAACTAACCGCGCTATGAACCGTCTCGATCGACATGCTCACCCCGCAGAGGAAGCCGAACTAGAATTTCTTGATGGCGAATTTCGCGTGCGCAAAGCTGGAGCTTATGTGCGTTGTGCGGTTACAGGCCAGTCAATACTTCTAGAAGATTTGCACTACTGGAACGTAGATCTACAAGAAGCCTATAGCAGCCCAGAAGCGAAGTTACGCCGACTTGGCGTTAAGAACGCCGAATAAGGCGGGCGCGCTTCAAAGAAGTCGTTAGAATATTTACGAAGTCTTTTTGATTTTCTAAAATAAGCTTGATAGGCAAAATATCATAATCAATCACAAATTTTTCTAAGCGCGCAGCGTCTTTCTCTGTTGTCACCAATAGCGCCTCGTGACGTTCTGCAAGATTACGCAGGGCGACTAGCTCTTTATCTGTATAGAAATGATGATCTGAAAACGCTCGCTCAGCAACACAATTGGCTCCAATTTGTCTTAATGTAGAAAAAAATTTCTCCGGACGCGCGAGCCCCGCGAAACCAATAATCCGTCTCCCATTGAGCCTCAAGCAATCTAGTTTCGCCACATCCACATAAGCGTGGAATATTTTACCCTTAGATAAAAAGGACAGTTCTCGCTTGTGTTTATCTGGGTTAATAATGATACAAATTTCTGCACGAGCAAGCTGACTTGCTAAGGGAGCTCGCAAAGGTCCCGCGGGCAAGCACAAACCATTTCCCACGCCGTATATTGGATCTATGGCTAATAAGTTTAAATCAGGCGCAAGAGCTCTGCTTTGAAACCCATCATCCATAATGATTACGCTAGCTCCAGCGTTGAGGGCTAACTTCGCTGCCGAAAACCGGTCTACGCCGACAATCGTCATCGCCTCTCGCGCTAGTAATAAGCCTTCATCGCCAACTTGACGCGCATTATGGTATTTGTGGTCGACGAAAAACGGCGGCGCCGTCAAATTGCTGCGGCCATAGCCTCTCGTCAGAAATGCTGGGCGTTCACCCATTTCTGTGAGTAATTTCGCAACTAATATTGCGAGAGGCGTTTTCCCATCTCCCCCGCAAGTCAGGCCTCCAATAACCAGAGTCGGCAAAGGAGCCCTCAATCCCGAACGAGCTATGCGCCAGTCCGCCAAAACACCGTATAATGCGCTCAGTGGGCGCAATATATGCGCAACAACCCCATTCACACGCCAAAAATTTTGTGCGCTGATTAACACGCCTCACCACGCACGGCAGTCAGATATGGTGCCAATGCATCCATCGTTTTACGAGACGCTCCAGTGACTTTTTCGACGGTCTCTATTGCGGCGCGACCTTTGCGCCGCATTTCAGCAGGATGCATTAAAAATGAGGCAACAGTCTGCGTTAATGCAGCGCCATTATCTACACGCGTCGCGGCCCCTGCACATTGTAGAAGCTCATAGACTTGTGAAAAATTTTCAACATGCGGCCCGTAGAGGATCGCACATCCAAATTTTGCCGGCTCTATCGGATTCTGTCCCCCGCCAACAGTCAGTGACTTTCCCATGAACACCAGCCCAATACTTCGAAAAATCATTGCCGTTTCGCCCGCGGTGTCAGAAATGTAGATATCAACCACCTGTGATGGGAACGCGCCCATCGACCGCAAGGCCACCGTTAATCCTCTTAGTCGCGCAATGCGCGCGATATCCTGTCCCCGCTCAGGATGCCGGGGAACAATGAAGGTCATAAGTCCAGGCCTTTGTTGCATTAGCGCTACGTGCGCATCAAAAATAAGCTCCTCTTCGCCCGGATGCGTCGATACCGCCGCCCATACTGGTCTAGCCGCGATCAGCTGAGTGAGCGCAGAAAGCTCCGCCACATCGATCAATGGGGCAGGCGTGTCAAATTTGAGATTTCCAGTTACTCTTACATCTTTTGCGCCTAAGCGTAGAAATCGAGCCGCATGTGAATAATCCTGCGCCAGGCAAAGATTGATGCTGCCGAAAACTCTTTGCGCGATCCCCGAGGCGATCCGCCATCGATGAAACGATTTTTTTGAAATTCGAGCATTGACCACGATCAAGGGAGTCTGACGCGCATGCAGCTCCATAATCATATTGGGCCACAACTCAGATTCTGAAAACAGCGCAAGATCTGGGCGCCAATAATTTAGAAAAGAACAGATCAGCTGCGGCGCATCTAGAGGGGCATATTGATGAAAAGCCCCCAGAGGCAATCGGGAAGAAATAACGCGACCAGAACTAGGCGTACCCGTCGTTACCAATACATTAAAATTCATTTGAACGAAACGCTCAACTAAAGGCAGCAACGAAAGACTTTCGCCAAGACTGGCGCCATGGAGCCAAACTAACCTACCCGAAGGCCGCTTCAATCCCGCCTGACCCAGGCGTTCAACAAATCTAACCGGATCCTCTTTGCCAATTCTAACGCGCCAATTAAGAAAACTAGGCGCACATCGCGCCATAATTTGCGTTGCAAATTGATAGAATATTAAAATTTATACAACTCCCTAACGATGT
>Ga0214923_10004618_pt1 | contig 16509 bp, 14 predicted proteins | sample LL1510_MetaG_FD_177993 | JGI IMG/M metagenome (GOLD analysis project Ga0214923, IMG submission 177993) | Freshwater microbial communities from Lake Lanier, Atlanta, Georgia, United States - LL-1510 | ecosystem: Environmental > Aquatic > Freshwater > Lake | place: USA: Georgia | collected...
ATGCAGGTCAGCGACAAACCCGTGAACACGAGTCGCCAGCCCTCGTTCTTCATGCCGAGACTCCGTGTTCGAGGAGCAGTTCTCGCGCGGTGGCGAGCGACTGCGCGACCGCGCTGCCGAGCGGCACGGGCCGCTCACGAACGGTCCGCGGCAGCATACCCGCCAGCGCCGCCCGCACGAACAGCCCGACCTTCCCGACCGTGGGGACCCGGGCCCGTTCCTCGAGCACCCTGAAGCCCCGCCGCCTGATCCGCGTGCCGATCGCCCGGTAGATGCTCGACGCCACCCGGACCGCCAGGCGGGCATCGCGGTCGAGCGCGACGATGCCCGAGTCGCCCGCGGCATAGAATCCGTCGGCCGAGTCGAGGATCCGCCGCACGCCGGCCTCGACCCCGTCGGCTGCGGGAGCGGCGCCGCCCGGGCGCAGGCCGCCGGTCCATTCGACCGGCAGGTAGCAGCGGCCGCGCCGCCAGTCTTCTGCCACGTCGCGGGCGATGTTCGTGAGCTGCATTCCCATGCCCAGGGCGGCGGCATGGGGCAGGAAACCACGCTCCCGGAGCCCGAGCAGCGGGCACATGAGCACCCCGACCGCTCCCGCGACGCGGAAGCAATACCGCATCAACTCGGCCTCGTCGAAGCCCGCCGCCGGCGTGAGGTCGGCCCGCATGCCCGCGAGCAGCGCCTCGGCCGCGGGGATCGACAGGTCGTGGCGGCGGACGAGTCCGGCCAGCCACCGGCTTTCCGCCGCGGCCGGTTCGTTGCCCGCGGCGATGAGCCGCAGGTCGCGGGCGACCTGATCGACGAACAGCGCCGCCGCCGCGGGCGACGGGGCGGCATCGACACCGTCGTCGCACCACCGGCACCAGGCGTAGAGCCGCTCCACGTCGGACCGTTTGGCTGCCGGCAGCAGCCGGCTCGCGAACGAGAACGACCTGCTGTGGCGCCGGATCGACTCGCGGGCCGCCGCCGCGGAATCGGTCTGCATCCCTTCAGCCTGCGACGACCTAGATGCGAACGACATGGAAATCCGCTGCGATCGTGGCGCATGTCGCCTTGGCGGAGTTGACCACCCCGGGCACGCCGGCTCCGGGGTGGGTTCCCGCTCCGGCCAGGTAGAGCCCGGGAATGTCAGGGTCGCGGTTGTGCGGGCGGAAGTAGGCGCTCTGCGTGAGCGTGGGCGCCACCGAGAAGGCCGAGCCGTGGTGGGCGTGGAAGGTGGCGGCGAAGTCGGCGGGGGTGAAGTGGCGGCGGGTCACGATCGACTCCCGCAGGCCCGGCAGCCGGCGCTCGAGCGCGGCGAGGATCGCGTCGCCGTAGCGGACCGCCTCGGCGGCCCAGTCGATGGCCGCGTTGCCGAGGTGGGGCACGGGGCTGAGCACGTAGAACGCCTCGCAGCCCGGCGGGGCCATGCCCGGGTCGGTGACCGTGGGGGCGTGAAGGTAGAGGCTGAAGTCGTCGGGCAGGCGCGGGCCGCGGAAGATGTCCCGCAACAGCCCCTCGAACCGCGGCCCGAACAGGATCGTGTGGTGGGAGAGTTCCGGATACCTGCGCTGCGTGCCGAAGTAGAGCACGAACAGCGACATCGACCACGCCATCCGTTCGAGCCGCCGCCGCCGCCGTTCGGCCCCGGCGACGCCGCGGTAGAGCGTGGAGTAGGTGTGGTGGACGTCGGCGTTGGAGACGACGACGTCGAACGCCTCGGGCGGCAGGTCCGCCGCATGGACGACGTGCCGCGGTGCATGCGGGCCGGGCTCGAGCGTCACGCGCTCGACCGGGGCTGCGAGCCGGAGCACGCCGCCGAGTTCCTCGAACAGCCGCACCAGGCCGCGCACGAGCGCCCCGGTGCCCCCCTCGGGGAAGAACACGCCCCACTTCCGCTCGATCCAGTGGATCAGCGTGTAGATGGAGCTCGTGTCGAGCGGGTTGCCGCCGACGAGCAGCGGATGGAAGCTGAAGGCCTGCCGGAGGTGCTCGTCCCTCACGAACCGGGACACCTGGGCGTAGACGCTGCGGTCGGCCCGCAGCCGCACGAGGTGCGGCGCGGCCCCGAGCATGTCGGTGAAGTTCAGGAACGGGACGGCCCCGAGTTCCTCGTAGCCCTTCTCGAAGACCTGCCGGGCGTAGTCGGCGAACCGCCGGTAGCCCGCGACGTCGCCCGGGCTCACGCGGCGGACCTGCTCGATCAGCCCTTCTTCGTCGGCCACGTAATCGAACGACACGCCGTCGCTCCACAGCAGCCTGTAGAGCGGGTTCACGGGCAGCAGACGGACGTAGTCCGCCATCCGCCGGCCGGAGAGCGCGAACAACTCTTCGAGGCAGTGCGGAGCCGTGATCACGGTCGGCCCGGCGTCGAAGATGAAGCCGCCGTCTTCGTAGACGTAGGCCCGTCCGCCCGGCTTGTCGCGGGCCTCGTAGCAGACCGTCGCGAAGCCCATCGACTGGAGGCGGATGGCCGCCGCCAGGCCGCCGAAGCCGCTGCCGATCACGGCGGCCCGGCGCCGCGGGGGGGCATGCGCCGCGGGCGCCCGCCGACCGGCACCGGCCGCCACGCTCATCAGGTCGCCTCTGCCACGGAAGGCTGCGCGTCGATCCTGAACACCCCGGTCACCTCGGCGAGCAGCCCGGCCCGGCCCGCGCCGCCGGTCGCGGCGGCCAGGAGATCCGTGGCGCGGCGGAGCCGGGCGTGGATCGCCATCGCCGCGGCGCCGCTCGTGAGCTCGAGCAGATCCCGCGCCACCGAGCGGCGCGAGTCTACATCGTGGCGCGGCCCCGTCAGCCGCCGCTGCAGCGCCGCGAACGCGTGCTCCGGCAGCCGGTCCGCGGCCCAGGCCCAGGGCCAGGTGACCCGCCTGTTCCGCAGGTCGTCGCAGCGCTCGGCGCCGGCGACGAACTCGGCGAGCTCGTCGACGTCGTTCTTCATCTGCAGGCAGATGCCCACGCGGCAGCCGAACGCCGCGGCGGCCCGCAGGGTCTGCGGGTCTCCCTCCGCGGCGTGCGCACCGCACCAGGCGGCCAGCGACACCAGGCGGCCGGTCTTCCACCGGGAAATCGCCAGCGCCGCGGCCCGCGCCTGCCGGGGCGTGACCTCGTCGATCCGCGTCGAGAGATCGATCGCCTGCCCCTCGTGGCACTGGCGGGCCACTTCGACGAACCTCCTCAGCACGGCGGCCGACCGGGCCGGATCCGCGGAGGCGGCCCCGGCGAGCTCCAGGGCCCGGAAATACATCCAGTTGCCCGCGTTGACCGCGCGGGCCGGCCCCACCACCCGGTGCAGCGCCGGCTGGCCGCGCCGCGTCAGCGAGCCGTCTTCGAAGTCGTCGAGGACGAGCGACCCGGCGTGGAGCAGTTCGATCGCGTCGCTGATCGGTGCCGGAGCCTCGCCCTTCCCTCCCGCGAACTCGTACGCCCGCTGCAGGAGCGCGGCCCGGAACCGCTTGCCGCCGACGCCGGGGTAGAGGTCGGGGGCGAGTTGGAGAGCCCTCGACCAGCCGTGCCGCGTGCGGGCGGTGCGGTGCGACGATCCGGCGAAACCGAGCGGGTTGGTGCTCATGTCAGCCCCGGGCCAGTGGGGGAAAGGAAGGACCGTGCGAACCGCAGCGGCGCGAGTCCGCTCGGCGGCCGCCCCACGACGATCCGGGCGGCGTCGGCGACCGTGAAGCGGTGGGCGTAGAACCTCGAGATCCGTTCCTCGGACAGCACCCGGTAGAACCGCCGGAAGATCTTCCACCGGTCCCGGGGCGTGACGAGGCAGAACAAGAGCCGGTTCAAGAACCGGGCGAATCCCCGCCGCAGCGAATCACCCGCCGCAGCCGCGGCGAGTTCGGCGCCCACGCGGTCGGGGGCCGCGCGGGCCAGGATGTCGGCGAAGCGGGCCGCCAGTGGCATCGAGTATCCCGTGGCGGCGTGATACCAGCCGCCTGCATACCCTCCGGCGACCGCCGCATTCGGGGCCCGCGCGGGGGCCTCGTAGGGCATCGGCAGGCAGCCCCGCTCCGTCCGCAGCCGCTCGGTATCGTGTGCTCCGGCCTCGGCGAGCCGAGTGGCGATCAGGGCCTCCGCCCGCGCCTCGTCGCAACCGGGGTCTTCGCTGAAGCGGGTGTATTCCAGCAGCACGCGATCGGGGCCGAACGGGAGTTCGTAGAGAAACTCGAAGCCCGAGGCCTGATCCTCACGCACGTCCATCACCGTCGGCTCGGCCGCGGGCCAGCGACGACCGACGCGAAACTCGTGCCCGATGAACGACTGGTAGCCCGCGCCCCGCGGCGGCCCGGGCGCCGCCGCCCGCCCGCGGCAGTCGATCACCGTCGCGCCGTCGACGAGCGCGCCGTCGCCGAGCCTGACGCACGTCGGCGACACGATCTCGCATGCCGCGCCGCTGCGGATGACCAAAGCCCCGCGGCCGGCCCGCGCGTGCGCCTCGGCGGCCAGCCGGCGCGTGGCCTCACGGAGACCCGCGGACGAGATCGTGGCGTAGGGAATCCCCACCCGCCGGGTCAGCGCCGGAAACCTGACGAGATACCCCGGCCAGCGGTGGGCGACGAGCGGGTCGAACCAGGCGCGGGCCTGCTCGGGAATGTCCGACTCGTGGAACGACCAGGTGTGGTTGCCGCACAGGTCGCTCGCGCGCTCGACGAGCAGCACGCGGGCCTCGGGCCGGTGATGCGCAAGCGCGTGCGACACGAGGCAGCCCTGCAGGCCGCCGCCGACGATCACGTGGTCGTATCGCGTCGCCCGGCTCATGCGGCACCCCCCGCCCCGGCCGGCCGGGCGGCCCGATCCTCGAACACCCGGTCGAGCATCGGGCCCGCATCGTGCAGCACCAGATGGGGCAGGGCGAGGCCGCTCAGGCCGACGAACGTCGCCCGGATCAGGGTGTCGTTCCAGGTCGGGGCCCGCAGGACGACACAGGCCACGAGGGCCACGAGGGCGATCGAGAGGACGGTCAGCGGGGCCAGGCTCCCCGCCAGTTGCCACCAGCTCTCGGCCAGTTCGCGCCGCAGCCGGCGCAGGCCGCGGATGGAGTGCCAGCCGCAGAAGTAGACCAGGAAACCGACGACCGGATTCGCACGGGCGAACAGGATCACGAGCGAGGCGACCATGAGCGTGTCGAGGAACAGGATCCGGCGCCTGGTCCCCCGACTCGCCACGGCGGACAGCGCCCGCCGGACCCACGCGACCGCCGCGATCACGAGCATCATCCACGCCCAAGGCACCAGGACCTCGACGGCCCGCTCGACGTCAGGACCGAATGCCCGCGGCGCCGTCAGCGAGAGCAGCCGCACGACCTCGTCCGTCTGCAGGGCGACCGGCACCCAGATCACGAGGCCGCCGCGGGCCATGCGCGCCGCCTGCCGATACGCCTTGCCGCCCCTCGAGCCCGAGGCCAGCCCGGGCTCCTCCTGGCCGAAGTGCCAGGCCGAGGCGAGGAAGAACACGACGATCGTGGCGGCGGGCGCGAGAAACCAGCCGAGCACGACGGCCCCGGCGATCGCCAGGTATCCCGCCAGGAACGCGATCCACCAGGCCGGCCCGAGGAGCGGCTCGAGCCGCGGCCGGGCGAAGCGCTGGTCGGCCGCCCCGTGCGGCAAGCCGACGAGCGCGACGAGCAGCGCGAGCACGCCCCCGACCGGCAGGGCGGCGTCGCGAAAAAGACACGCGGCCCCGATCATTGCCCAGGCGAGCAACGTGATCGAGGCCGCGTGCATGTTGTCACTCTCTCGTGCCGAAAGGGGGTGCCGCCGATCAGGCGTACGCCGCCTCGCCCACGGCCTTCTTGCTCTTCGCCCGGGCGATGAAATAGACCAGCACGCCGAAGCCCGCCTTCGCGGTCATGTCGGCGATCGCGTAGCCGATCTGGAGGCCGACGACGCCATTGGCGCCGACGATCCCGCTGGCGGCATCCGCGAGGCCGGCCTTCGCCTTGAGCGCGTCCGGCGTCCCGCCCAACGCGTAGGCGATCGGGTACACCGCCCACGTGATCAGGATGACCAGCCGGGCGATCTCGATCAGCTTGCGGGCCGCGGGGGGCTGGCTCTCGAGCGAGTTGGTGAGCTCCGTCCAGAGCACGTAGAGGATATAGAAGAAGGGCACCGAGGACAGGCCTCCCCAGATGACCCGCTCCTGCCAGCGCGCCGGATCGGCGATCACCTCGCCCGGATACCCCAGCGCGATCATCGCCGCCGCGGCGACCACGAGCCGGGTCAGCAGGCTCGTCGCCTTCGCTTCCGGAAGCCGCAGCACCGCCACCAGTTCCACCATCAGGAGCGGCACGGTCAGGATCCAGTCGGCGTAGCGGTAGAAATCGTTGAAGGCCGCGCCGGTGCCGATGTATCCGGCCCCGCCTTCCGCCAGCTTGTAGGCGTCGTGCCAGCTGTGGCGGATCATGAAGTAGTGGTAGCAGGCGATCGCCACCACGAGGCCCGACACCGTCAGGGCCGGCCGATATTCCGGATCGACGTTGACCCGCGAGAGGAACAGGAACAGCGCCGCCGCGCCCATCGTGGCGACCGTCATCGAAAAGATGTTGTCGACCGCGTTGTACTGAAAGATCGACAGCGAGGGCATGGCCGCCCCCAGAACGAGAAGTCCACTGGTCATGAGATCACCTTCGGAAGGAGAGAGTGAAGTGCCCACCCAAGGGGCGTACGGAATCCCCGGCGGAAAAGGATAGCCATTCCCGGAAACCTTGCAAGCAACGCCCGCCCGCGTGCGATTCCCGGCCCCGGACAGATGCGGGGCAAACCCCGACGGCCAGAGGCTGGAAGGGTGACAGGCTGAAGGCGACCGGGTGACAGGCTGAAGCCGACCGGGTGACAGGCTGAAGCCGACCGGGTGACAGGCTGAAGCCTGTCCTACGTGCGTGACAGGCTGAAGGCGACCGGGTTACGGGGTGCGGAGGTGGATGGCGCGGCGGCACGCGGCGACGATCAAGGCAGCGGAGTCGGGGACGGCGGGCCAGGCGACGCCCGCGGCCGAGTCGGCGGCGAGCCAGTCGGCCCGGAGGCGGCCGGCGGTGTCGTCGTCCGCCGCCACGACCACCTCGGCTGAGCCCACCACCGCCGTCACGAGCTCCTCGAGCCGGGGAGAGCCCCGGGCGGCGTCGAGGTCGGCCGTCGCCACGTGGAGCGCCACCGGCACCCCCGTCTCGATCGCGAGGTCGGCGAGGATGCCGGCGTGGAGCACGAAGATCGCCTGCGGATCGACGGCGTCGACCGCCTCGGCGATCGTCTGCCGGGCCGCCTCCCGCGCCAGGCCGAGCAGGCTCTGCGACACCGACGCCGTCGCCGAGAGGAAAGCGGCGGGCGACCCGTCGCGTACGGCGGCGAGAAATCGGCGGTTGGCGGCGGCGACGTCGTGGAGGTGGATGCCGTGCAGGCCCGGCGGCTGCTCGGCGAGGCCCGGGATCGAACTCGGCCCGCAGGCCACCGCCTCGACGCCGATGTCGCCGAGCGCGGCCCGCAGCGCGTGCACGCGGGTCGCGGGTGGGTCGCAGCAGCCGTGATCGACGACGAGCAGGCGCATCCGCGGGCCGTCCTCCCGTTCAGAGCCAGCCGCACCAGCGGCCGGCCGACAGCGCGAGGGCCGTCCAGGCCGCCGCGCCCCAGTCGTCCGCCATGATGCCGAGGCCGCCCGGCAGGCGCTCGAGCCGCCGGCAGGGAAACGGCTTGGAGATGTCGAAGATCCGGTGGAGCACGAACGCCGCGAGGAGCACCGCCGCCGCGCCGGGCAGCGCCGTCCGGGCGGCGGCCGGCACGACCATGAGCGCCAGCGGCAGGCTGGCCAGCTCGTCGTAGACGATCGCGCCGGGGTCGCGGCCCCGGCCCAGCCGGCGGGCGGCCGCCGTGCAGAGCGGGACTCCCGCGGCGTTGGCCGCCACGAGCAGGGCCGCCTCGGCCGCGGCGGGCAGCCCGAGGGCGGCGAGGGCCAGCGACACCGCCGCGCCGGCCGCCGCGCCGCAGGTGCCCGGCGCGATCGGGCTGCGGCCGATGCCGCCGCACGTGGCCGCCAGCACCGAGGGGGCGAGCCACGGAGGGGAGGCGGGTGTGGCCGACGGCGGGTGTGCGGGGGCGGGATGCATCACCCGATATGGTAAGACTTGGGAGATGAATCCGCCCGTCGAATCGCCCGGGATCGGCCGCCTCGAACTGGTCGAGTATCCGCATCCGGCGCTCCTGCGCCGTACGCAGCCGCTCGCCCGGATCGACGACGCCGTCCACGACGCCGTGGAGCAGATGTTCGCGATCATGTACGCCGCCGGGGGCATCGGCCTGGCCGCCAACCAGGTGGCGCTCCCCTACCGGCTGTTCATCGTGAACCTCGAGGCCCGGCCCGACGCCGGCGAGGAGCTCGTGTTCGTCAATCCGACGCTCAGCCGCCCACGGGGCAACGCTGTCGAGGAGGAGGGCTGCCTGAGCCTGCCGGGTCTGCGGATGGACGTGCGGCGGCCCGAGCAGATCGCCGTGAAGGCCTGGTCGCTCGCGGGGGAGCCGTTCGAGCTCGAGGCCGACGGCATGCTCGCCCGCGTCGTGCAGCACGAGTTCGACCACCTCGAGGGGCGGCTGTTCACCGACCGTCTGCCCGACGCGGCGGCGCTCGAGGCCCGCCGCTCGCTCGACACGTTCCGCGAGGTCTTCGCCGGCCGGCAGTCGCGGGGCGAACTGCCCCCCGACGCCGACCTCCTCGCGCGGCTCGAACGGCTCGCAGCGGAGCGGTGCGGCAACGCCTGACCGGCATGACGTCGCTCCCGCCACTGCGGCTGGTGGTGCTGGGCACGGGACCGTTCGCCGTGCCGATGCTCGCGGCCCTGCGGCAGTCGCAGCACCACGTGGCGGCCGTCGTCACCCGGCCCGACCGCACGGCGCCCACCCGGCGGCCGCCCGCCAATCCGGTGCGCGAGGCGGCGCAGGCGGCGGGCATGACGATCTTCGCCCCCGGGAGGATCAACGACGCCGACGCCGTCGCGGCGGTCGCCGACCTCGCCCCCGACCTGCTCGTGGTCTGCGACTACGGCCAGATCCTCTCCCCCGCCGTGCTCGCGGCCGCGCCCCTCGGCGGAATCAACCTCCACGGCTCGCTCCTGCCGCGGCACCGCGGCGCGGCGCCCGTGCAGTGGGCGATCCTCGAGGGCGACCCGATCACCGGCGTGAGCGTGATCCGCATGACGCCCGCGCTCGACGCCGGGGCGGTGATCGTGGCCCGCGCAGCGCCGATCTACCCCGGCGACACCGCCCCGGCCCTCGAGAGCCACCTCGCCGAACTCGGCGCGGGGGCCGTGCTCGAGGCGCTCGAGCGGATCGGGGCGGCGCGGACGCTGGCCCGGCCGGGAGAGCCGCTCGAGATCGGCATGCCGCAGGACGAGTCGAAGGCGACGCGGGCCCCGCGGCTCACCAAGGCGGACGGCGTCGTCGACTGGTCGCGGCCCGCCGCGCGGATCGAGCGGATGCGCCGGGCGCTCGAGCCGTGGCCGCGGACGACGGCCTTTCTCGACCGCCCCCCGGGCGGCACGGCGCGGCTCGTGCTCGACGACGTGGCCGTGGAGCGGCCCCCCGCGGCCGCCGCCGGCGCCTCTCCCGGCACGATCCTCGCGGCCGGCGAGGCGGGCCTCGTCGTGGCCTGCGGCGGCGGCACGGCGCTGGCCATCCGCCGCGTCGTGCCCGAGGGCCGCCGGCCGATGACGGCCGCCGAATTCCTGCGCGGCCACCCGATCCTGCCGGGGATGCACTTCGCGATACAATCGACGCCATGACCCACCTCGCCGCGCCCCGCCGCCTGTGGATCGAGACGGTCGGCTGCCAGATGAACGTGCTCGACAGCGAGCTCGTTGCGGCGGCGCTGCGTCGCCAGGGCTGGACGCTCGCCGCCGCGCAGGGGGAGGCCGACGCCGTCTTCTTCAACACCTGCTCGGTGCGGCAGCACGCCGAGGACAAGATCTACTCGGCGCTCGGCCGCGTCCGCCTCGAGAAGCAGCGGCGGCCCGGCCTGATCGTGGGCGTGCTCGGCTGCATGGCCCAGAAGGACCAGGCGCTCGTGCGGGCGCGAGCCCCGTGGGTCGACCTCGTCGTGGGGCCGGGGCAGCTCCACCAGGTGCCGCGGCTGGTGGCGGCGATCGAGGCGGGGGCCGGGCCGCAGCTCGAGGTGAGCCTCGCACGGCAGGGGAACGCCCGCGACGAGATCGCCCGCAGCTTCGAGAGCTACGATCCCGACCGCGACGCGGCGCTGCGGCCCACGCCCTTCCAGGCCTTCGTGCGCACGCAGACCGGCTGCGACAAGTTCTGCGCGTTCTGCGTCGTGCCGCACGTCCGCGGGCCGGAGCAGGCGCGGGCCCCCGACACGATCGTGGCCGAGGCGCTGAAGCTCGTGGCCGAGGGCTGTCGCGAGATCACGCTGATCGGCCAGACCGTCAACAGCTACCGCTGGTCGGACGGCGGCCGCACGCACCGGCTCTCCGACCTGCTCGCCCGGCTCGACGCGCTCGACGGGCTCGACCGGATCAGGTTCGTGACGAACTACCCGCGCGACATGACGCCCGACCTGATCGGGGCCGTCCGCGACCTGCCGAAGGTCTGCCACTACCTGCACGTGCCGGCCCAGCACGGCAGCGACGCCGTGCTCGCCCGCATGAAGCGCGGCTACACGATCGGCGAGTATCTGGAGATGCTCGGCCGCGTCCGCGGGGAGCTGCCGCACGCGGCGGTCACGAGCGACTTCATCGTCGGCTTCTGCGGCGAGACCGACGCGGAGTTCCAGGCCACGCTCGACCTCGTGCGATCCGCCGGCTTCAAGAACAGCTTCATCTTCAAATACAGCCCGCGGCCGGGGACGAAGGCCTTCGAGCGGCTGCCCGACGACGTGCCCGACGACGTGAAGAAGGCCCGCAACCAGGCGCTCCTCGAGGCCCAGGCCGAGGCCAGCCTGGCGGGCAACCGGCCGTTCGTCGGCACGCGGCAGACGGTGCTCGTCGAGGGGCTCTCCGCCCGCGACGAGAAGCGGGACGTGCCGCGCGAGCCCGACACCCCGGCCCAGCTCTCGGGCCGCACGATGTGCGACCGGATCGTCGTGTTCGACGCGCCGGTGCGGCTCGTGGGCCGGCTCGTCGACGTCGACGTCGTCTCGGCCGGCCCCTGGTCGCTCGGCGGCGTCGTGGCCGACGGCCTCGCCGAGGCCGTGCCGCTCGACGACGTGCCGGTGCACCGGATCGCGCCGCCGCCCGGGCCCGCCGCTCCCGCGGGGGTGTGACGTGCCGGCCGCCGACGCGATGGTGCGGCTGCTCGACGACGGGGAGGCGGCGGCGGCCTGGGGCCGGGCCGCGGGCCTGGCCGACCCGGCCGGGGCCCGGCGCACCTTCCTGGCGCTCGCCGAGCTCGGCCTGCCGTTCGACCTGCTCGGCGCCGTCGCCGACCGGCTGGCAACGCTCCTGCCGCAGGCGGCCGACGCCGACCGCGTGCTCGCGGCGGTGGAGCGGTTCTTCGCGGCGCTCCGCAGCCCGCTCTCGACGGCCGCGCTCTGCGAGCGCGATCCGCGGGCGCTCGAGACGCTCGTGAAGATCTTCGCGGCCAGCCCCCACCTCGCCGAGATCGTGATCTCCGACCCCGAGTCGTGGGAGCAGGTGCGGCTGGGGCAGGGGCGGCCGGAGAGCCGGGCGACACTCGCCGCGGCCCTCCGCGCCGACGTGGAGGCGGTGTCGGATCCCGCCGACGTGATGCGGGCCCTGCGGCGGTTCAAGCGGCGCGAGACGCTGCGGATCGCCTACGGCGACGTCGTCGGCGGGCAGCCGCTCGAGACCGTGGTCGCGCAGATCTCGCACGTGGCCGACGCGATCGTGGGGGAGGCGGTGCGGTCGGCCGTGGCCCGGATCGAGGCGCAGCGCGGCGTGCCGCGCGGCCCCGGCGGCTCTCGGGCGACGCTGGCGGCGATCGCCCTCGGCAAGCTCGGGGGCGCCGAGCTCAACTACTCCAGCGACATCGATCTCGTCTTCGTCTACTCCGCCGAGGGCCGGGCCGAGGGTCCCAAGCCCTGCTCCAACCAGGAGTTCTTCGAACGGACGGTGCAGGAGGCGGTGCGGCTGCTCGCGGAGCCGACGGAGCTGGGGGCCGCCTACCGCGTCGACCTGCGGCTGCGGCCGCACGGCGGCGTCGGGCCGGCGGTGCTCGCGCTCGAGCCGACGCTCAACCACTACGACCAGTTCGGCCGCACCTGGGAGCGGCAGGCGTGGGTCAAGGCCCGGGTGGTGGGGGGCGACGAGGCGCTCGGGGCGCGGCTGCTCGCCGAGCTCGAGCCCTGGGTGTGGCGGCGCTGGCTCTCCGGGGCCGACATCAGCGGCATCAAGGCGCTCAAGCGGCGCATCGAGCGCCGGGCCGCCCGCGAGGGGGCCGACGAGCGGAACCTGAAGACGGGCCGCGGCGGCCTGCGCGACGTCGAGTTCACGATCCAGTTCCTGCAGCTGTTGAGCGGCGGCGACACGCCGCAGGTGCGCACCGGCACCACGCTCGAGGCGCTCCGCCGGCTCGCCGCCGCCGGCGCCCTCACCGACCAGGAGCGCGGGATCCTGGAGCGCGGCTACGTGCTCCTGCGCACCGTCGAGCACCGCCTGCAGATCCTCTGCGACCGGCAGACGCACGACCTCCCGGCCGATCCGGAGGAGTTCGCCCGGCTGGCCGCCCGCTGCGGCTACGGCCGGGCCGCCGACGCCGCCGAGCGGCTCCGCCGGGATCTCGCCTCGGCCACCGACCTGAACCGCCGGATCCTCGACCACCTGCTGCACGACGCCTTTCCCGGCGAGGCGGCGCCCGAGCCGGAGGTCGACCTCGTGCTCGATCCGGAGCCGCCGCCGTCGTTCGTCCACGAGGTGCTCGCGCGGCATGGGTTCCGCGACGTGCCCGCCGCCCACGCCGCGCTCGTGTCGCTCGGCGAGGAGCGGGTGCGGTTCCTGTCGACGCGGCGCTGCCGCCACTTTCTCGCGTCGATCGCGCCGCGGCTCCTGGGGGCGATCGGCCGGACGCCCGACCCCGACGCCGCGCTCGCGAACCTGGGCCGCGTCGCCGACTCGCTCGGCGGCAAGGGGGTGCTGTGGGAACTGTTCAGCTCGAGCCCGGCCGCGCTCGACCTCACGGTGCGGCTCTGTTCGTCGAGCCCGTTCCTCTCGGGGCTGCTCGTGGGCAACCCCGGGATGCTCGACGAGCTGCTCGACAGCCTCGTGCTCGAGCGCCTGCCCGACGAACGGGCCCTCGCCACGGGCCTCGACGAGCTCTGCCGCGGCGCCGCCGACATCGCGCCGATGCTCCACGCCTTCAAGGTGTCGCAGCAGCTCCGGGTGGGCGTCCGCGACATCCTCGGCAGGCTGGACGCCGTGGCGGTGACCGGCGCCCTCACGGCGATCGCCGAGACGATCGTCCGCAGGGTCGTGGCCCACGAGGAGGACCGGCTCGTGAGCCGGCTCGGCGAGCCGATGGCCGGCGAGGGGGATACGGTGGGCGTGCGGGCCGCGGCGATCGTGGTGGCGATGGGGAAGTGCGGCGGCCGGGAGATGAACTACGCCAGCGACGTCGACGTGGTGTTTCTCTACGACCACGACGGCATGACGTTTCCCACGCGCCGCAGCCGCCGGTCGCTCGAGAGCACGAGCAATGCGCACTTCTTCGGCGAACTCGCCCAGCGCACGATGAAGGTCTGCAACGCCTTCACGCCGCAGGGGCGGCTCTACGAGATGGACTCGCGGCTGCGGCCGAGCGGCAAGAGCGGCCCGGCGGCGATCTCGCTCGCGTCGCTCGAGGCCTATTTCGCACCGGACGGCCCGGCGGCCGTGTGGGAGCGGCAGGCGCTCGTGAAGGCCCGCGTGGTGGCGGGCCCGCGGCCGGCCGCCGCCCGCGCACGGCAGATCATCCACCGCGCGGCCTACGAGCGGCCCTGGACGGCCGCCGAACTCGGCGCGATCCGCGCGATGCGGCTGCGGATGGAGGAGGGGGCGAAGCCCATGAACCTCAAACGCGGCCCGGGCGGCGTGGTCGACATCGAGTTCATCGCGCAGGCCCTGCAGCTCCTGCACGGCGGCGCGAATCCGGCGCTGCGCACGCCCGAGACGCTCGCCGCGCTCGGGGCCCTCCACGCGGCCGGCCACCTCGACGCGGCCGACCACGCCTTCCTCTCCGCCGCCTACCGGACGCTGCGCACGATCGAGGGCCGGCTGAGGCTCCTCGACGCCCGCGCCCGGCACGACTTCCCCGACGACCCCGTCGAGCAACGCACCCTCGCCCACCTCCTCGGCGCGGCCGACCCCGACGCCCTCGTGGCCGAGGTACAGTCCCTCACCGCCCGGATCCGCGCCACGTTCGACCGGATCTTCGCCGCCGTCGCAGAGCCCTGAAGCCACCCCCGTAGGACAGGCTTCAGCCTGTCACGCCCCCATGTGAAACAGGCTTCAGCCTGTCACGCCCCCATGTGAAACAGGCTTCAGCCTGTCACGCCCCCATGTGAAACAGGCTTCAGCCTGTCACGCAGCGGCTACCGATTCACCACGAGGGCCGGCCACCAGCTGCACAGGTACCACGCCCGGGGCGTCGTCCACTCGGCGAAGGTCTCGAGCGAAAGCCGGGCGCCCGGCGACGCGCCGCCGAGCAGTTCATCGACCAGCCCGCGCTGCCGCGAGTATTTCACCACCCGCGCCGTCTCCTTGGTGAGGCCCGCGAGCTCCACGGCCCGCGCGACGGCGTCCTCGAGGAACCCGATCCGGTCGACGAGCCCCGCCTCCTGCGCCTGCTTCGCGGTGAAGACCTGCCCCGTGGCCACCTTCGCCACGGCGGCGTCGTCGAGCTTCGGCCGGCCCGCCTTCACGATCTCCTTGAACCGCGCGAACATGTCGTCGACGAGCCCCTGGAGGATCCGGCGCTCGCGGGCTGCGAGCTCCGGCGTGCGCTCCTTCGTGGGGCTGAGCATCTCCTTGAGCGGGCCGCTCGAGACCGAGTCGTCGGCGACGTCGAGCTTCTTCAGCATCTTCGAGAGGTCGAAGTGGGGGATGATCACGCCGATCGAGCCGGTGAGCGTGGCCGGCTCGGCGAAGATCACGTCGTCGCGACCGCCATTGGCCATGGCCACGTAGTAGCCGCCGCTGGCCGCGATGCCCCCCATGCTCACCACGACGGGCAGGTCGCGCTTCGCGGCGAGGGCGGCGAGCCGGTAGTGGATCTCGTCGCTGCCGCTCACGGTGCCGCCGGGGGAGTCGACCCGCACCACGATCGCCTTCACACTCTCGTCGGCCTCGATCCGGTCGAGCTGCCAGCGGGCGAAGCCGTCGCCCCCCATGATCGCCCCGGCCACCTCGACGATCGCCACCTTCGCGGGGGCAAGTTTCGCGAGCGAGTGATACTTCTCGACGACCTTCGCGTCGGACTGGAAGTATTGGGCGCTCGCGCCGGCGCTGACGAGCGCCGCCACGAGCGACACGCCGGCGATCGTCCAGGCGATCCGCGCGGCCCAGCGGCTCCACGCGCCCCCCTGCTCGAGGATCACCCGCGTGACCGGCGGCGCGTCGGCGGTGGTGCGCGGGGCGAACGGCGACGGGCGGTCGATCTCCATGGCTGGCTCCCTGGGGCGCGAACGGCGCCGCGTCATGTTGCCAGGTTTCCGGCCCGGCCGCTACCTTCTGGGCCTCGCGGAACCGATTCCGCGGGGCGAGGAGTGAACGTCGTGATTGTATGCGTGAGCACGGAATGTTTTCCCGACCTGCCGCTGGCCCAGGCCATGGAGCGGCTGGCGGAGCTGGAATTCACCGCCGTGGAGCTCGACATCCACGAGCAGGGGGGCCACCTGACGCCCGCGGGCGTTGCCGCCGACCCGCAGGCCGCCGTCGCCGCCTGCAGCGACCTGCAGCGGCTGCGGCCCGTGGCGGTCTCGTTTTCGGCCCCCGAGACGCCCGCCCTCTACGACCGTTTCACCGCCTGCTGCCGGCTGGCGAAGTCGCTCGGAGTGGTCACGATCGTGGTCGATTCCTCGGAGCTCGGCACGCCCTTCAACGGCGAGATCGAACGGCTGCGGAGGATGGTGGCGATCGCCTCGGGCCTGGGGGCCGTCGTGGGCGTGAAGACCACCGCCGGCCGGATGACGCAGGACGCCGAGACGACCGCCTCCCTGTGCCGCAACGTGCCCGGCCTCGGCGTCACGCTCGACCCCAGCCACTTCATCCACGGCCACAAAAAGCCGGCGTCGTGGGAACCGATCCTCAAGTACGTCTGCCACGTGCACCTGCGCGACACGAAGCCCGACGCCTTCCAGGTGCGGATCGGGCAGGGCGACGTCGAGTACGGCAGGCTCGTGTCACAGCTGCAGCGGGTGGGCTACAAGCGGGCGCTGTGCGCCCATCTGCCGCCGCTCGAGGGCGTCGACCAGGTGGCCGAGCTGCGGAAGATGCGGCTGTTGCTCGAAAGCCTGCTGTAGCGCGGATGGGTCACAGGGGGGCGTGACAGGCTGAAGCTTGCCTGTTGACAGGCTGAAGCTTGCCTGTTGACAGGCTGAAGCCTG
>Ga0214923_10004619_pt1 | contig 16506 bp, 16 predicted proteins | sample LL1510_MetaG_FD_177993 | JGI IMG/M metagenome (GOLD analysis project Ga0214923, IMG submission 177993) | Freshwater microbial communities from Lake Lanier, Atlanta, Georgia, United States - LL-1510 | ecosystem: Environmental > Aquatic > Freshwater > Lake | place: USA: Georgia | collected...
GCCATCCGGCTTTCCACCAACAGGACAGGTTCATGTTTCACCTGCGAGGCAGGGGACACGGAGTTGATCGGGCGATGGCGCCCGGAATCCACCACGGCAGTTTCCTCCACCAGGCGCCGGGCGGTACGGCCTAAACGGGACGACTCGCGACTCAGTCGACGCAACTCCTCTTGGATGGGGTCCCTTTTAAACCCTATAAATGCCATGTCGTATTCCACGATGGAACTCCCCCCAAGGCAAGACTCCGCCCGTTGAGCTGGAGAGAATAAGTGTCAATAAGTTCCCGGGGATCCCCGGGGTTGCTGGTTACTTTAGGATTCGGAAGAGGACAAGCGCCAGCAGGACAGTGAGGATCAGGGGTAAATTAAACGCCAAGCCCCTCTGCAGGTTATCGAGAAAAGAGTCAGCGGATGAAGCCGTGGAATGGACACTTGGGTCATCTTCGGAGCCTGTATCGGGTTCCAGGTCACGACCCCGGAGAGCGTCCAGTTTTGCGCGGGACTGGGTGTAGATGGCCTGAGCCTGATCCACCTTGGCCAAGGCCTTGGAGAGTTCACCCTCGATGTCGGTAGCGGCCCACTCCGAGGGATTAATACCATTGATTGCAGAAAGTTGCTCGCTGAACACCTGCCGTGTTTCATACATCTGTTCGACTTCCTTGCGGCCTTGCCCCTCTGCTCTTTCGAGAATCACGACGGCACGGAGCAGGCGGTCGCGGATCTCTCTCTGCCCCTCGATGAGTTCCATGCGACGCGTATTGAGCTCTTCCAGCTGGCGCTTTCTTTGTTCCAGTTCCTGCTGCTGGCGCTGAAGGTGGATCAGCTCCTGCTGCCGCTGCTGGAGTTCGGCCCCGATTCCCTCCATGGCGCTCCCAGGGGGTAGAGGCAGGTCTTGTTGGTCGACCGGTTGGGAGCGGATCCGATTCATGGAATATTGATGACTGTGCCAATTTTCAGGTTTCGGTCATCCATCCCCGGGTTGGCGGCCTTCATTTTCTTAATTTCCTCGTTCAAGTCAAGGGAGGCGGGGTAGTACGTTTTGGCCAATTTCCAAAGCGTATCTCCCTTGGCGATGGTGTGTTGTTTGCCAACTGCTGGAACGCTGGCACTGGCCTCCGCGGGCGCGGCGGGCGGAGTCGCTGGGGGAACACTGGGAAGGTCGGCATTGGGTGCCGATTTGGACACAGCTTCCTGTGCCTTACCAGGGGCTGGACCTTTGGGTTTTTTATCCGGTGCCGGGGCTGCCGGGACAACGGCATTGACCGGGGTCGCCTTGGGAGGGACAGCTGCACCAGCGGCCTGGGATACCTGCGCTTCTTTGGCGGCAAGGGTTCCCTGCAATTGGGCGATCTGTTGTTTCAAATCGACGTTCTCCTTGCTGATTTTGGCAATTTCGGCCGCATTCTGAATCCCCGTGTTGGTGAGGCTCAAGGCAAAGTCGATTTTGGCTTTTTCCATGGCAGCCAGCACCTCCTCCCGCTCGGAGGCATTGGGGCGTGCCTCCAGGTATTTTTGATAAAAGTAAATCGCGCTTACGGGGTCGCCCAGTTTATCGCCGTACAGCAAACCGATCTGCAAATAGGCCTTCACCACGTTGGGATTCACGGAGACGGCTTTTTCGAACTGCTTGATTGCGGAAGGGTAGTTTAGATCGGCGACATCCTTGCTGGCCTGGCGGAAAAAGGGGTTCCGCTCGTCTTCCGCATCAGATCCGGGAGGAGCCTGTTGGCAGGAAATCAGCGCGAGGGAGGCTAAGAGGAGGGTATAGATCGATCGGTTCATTCGCCTAGAATGGTCATGGGCAGGAGATTCCGCAAGCCAAGGCTTGGGCCCACAAGGATTGTGGTTTTCTGAAGGTATTTTCCTGATTAGTTTAGTCTGATGAAAAGGTTCATATGAGCAATTGGCCCCGGGGAATTTGTCGTTTTGGACTCTTTAGTTCCGTCATTGTTTTTATTGGAACCATTCTTTTCAGCCTCGGCTTTCACGGGGGTTTTTATTTCTCCGAACATTGGTGGAGGATTTTATTGGTTGTTGCCCTATCGATCTTGGACGGAGTTGCGGTATTTTTGTTCTTTATTGGGCTCGCTTGGGTGGCGGAGGGGTTTTCAGACAGGGAGAGGGAAGGTGGAAAGACGAACATCGTCGATCTCGTGACCGAGTGGCTGGATCTTAAATCCTAGGCAACTTGTCTGGTACTCCAACGTTACATCGGCTCTTGCCCAACGGGATCGTGGCTTGTATGGTTTTCATGGCGAGTCACTTAGGAGAAAGGGGTCATAGCTCAGTTGGTAGAGCGCCTCAATGGCATTGAGGAGGTCTGGGGTTCGAATCCCCATGGCTCCAAGCAATGCGTTAGACCATGTTTTTCTAGAGGCGCTCGAAGCCACCCACTTTCGCGGGGTTTTTCATGAAAGGGTGGTCTACCCATCATCCTGTTTTCGTCTATAGAAAGAGTCATGCGTGCTTCTCATCTCCCGATGAATGACAAAGTCGTGCTCATTACCGGAGCTACCCGGGGAATCGGACGAGCTGGAGCTTTATCTTTGGCGAGCATGGGGGCTGAACTGCTCTTGATTGGGAGGGATTCCCGGCGATTGCGTGATGTGGCCCACGCCTGCAAACAGGCAGGGGCCACCCACGTAAGAACATGGATCGCCGACCTGACCTTACGCCACCAAGTTTCCGCTTTGGCCCAAGCCCTCCTGAGAGGAGTCAGGCGAATCGACATCCTTTGGAATAATGCGGGGGGCTATTTCACGAAACGGCGAATGACCCGGGAAGGAAATGAATCGACATGGGCGATGAATCACTTGGCTTACATGGACCTGACCCAGGCCTTGTTTCCTCTACTGCTTAAGTCCAGAGATCCACGAGTGATTTGCACCGCCTCGGAGGCTCATCGCTGGGGAAAAATGCGGTGGGACGATTTGCGGGGGGAGCGATGGAACGGTTGGAGGGCCTACTGTAACTCCAAACTGGCCAACCTTCTTTATGTGGCGGAGCAGGGGAGAAAATTGGGCAAATCGAAGATTCGGATCTGTGCCGTCCACCCTGGATTGGTGAATTCCTCCTTGGGCGATGAAAACCACGGATTTACCGGTTGGGCTTTTCGTTGGTTGAAGAGATTGTTTGGACAAACCAACGAACAGGGTGCGGATACAGCGGTTTGGATCGCTTGCCGAAAAGAAAAACCCCTCCAAGGGGCCTATTACGCTTACCGAAAAGAAATCACACCCTCGGCGGCTGCGCGCAATCTTGCGGACAGTAAAAGGCTCTGGGAACTCAGTCAAAATAGATGATGAAACTGAAAATTGGTTCCTTGATGTTGGAAACCCCCCTGTTCCTGTCTCCCCTGGCGGGATATACCAATCTGCCTTTCCGGCGGGTCGTTCGGGAGTTGGGTGGTTGTGGGTTGGCGACCACCGACCTGGTGAATGCCCGATCTTTGCTGGAGAACAATCGGAGAGCCTTGGAATTGGTGGCCACTGCGCCCGATGATCGCCCATGGGCTATCCAACTCTTCGGTGCGGTGGCTTCCGAAATGAGGGATGCTGCCAAGAAGTGTGAGGATTTGGGGGCGAATGCGGTGGATATCAACATGGGTTGTCCGGTGCGGAAGGTCTGTAAAGTGGGCGGGGGATCGGCCATGATGACGGAACTGGAAAAAACAGCAGAGTTGGTGCGGGGAATGGTCGATGCGGTCGGGATTCCCGTCACCGCCAAGATGAGGCTGGGTTGGGATGAGAACAATCTTACCGCCCCGCATCTGGCACGGGCGTTGGAGGAGGCGGGCGTGGCGGCCATCTTTGTCCATGGAAGGACCAGGGAGCAGGGGTTTTCGGGTTTGGTGAATCTTCAGGGCATTGCGGCGGTGGTTCGGGCTGTGCAAAAAATACCGGTGATCGGAAACGGGGACGTCACCACACCCGAAGGCGCCAAGAGGATGATGGATGAAACCGGATGCCGTGGAGTAAGCATCGGCAGGGGGGCATTTTATAATCCATGGATCTTTCGGGCCACAGCCCGGTATCTGGACAAAGGCGAGGAGATGCCCGAACCCGACTTTGATGAGCGGGTTCGCGTGATGACCTGTCATCTTGAGCGAAACATCGAGTTTTTTGGCGAGGAGCGGGGGTGTGTCCTCTTTCGAAAAGTGATCCCCTGGTATGCCAAACGGTTTGGGCCGGCCAGTGAGTTTAAAAAACAGGCGGTGCAAATCCGCAGTCGGGAGGATTATGGCCGTGCCGTGAATGTGTATCGCATGTGGCGGACGCAGTTTCTGAATGAGGCGGGCCACCTGAAGGCAGGCTTTGAACCGGCGAAGCTCACCGCGGTTTTTGCCGGAGACGTCGAACGTGGTTTAAGCCGGAATTCCATCCCTGTGCCAAAAGGGCCGGTGGAGCATTGGTGATTTGTGAGGATTACCAACCCCGGTTGGCGAGGGCATTGACCAGGTTTTGCGCGGCATTTTGAGCGGCCAGAGGAAGAGCCTGGCGTTGGGACTCGGTTTGGTCTCCTTGCACAAAAAAGGTGGTGGAGCCCGCCACCGGGGTTTTCGGAAAAATCTCTTTTTTCTCTTTCACGTCGTAGAGTCGATATTCCAGGGTCAGCACGAGTTGAAATTGCAGGGTGGTGAGGAATTGGGCCGTGGATTGACGAATAGGGGAGCGCTCGATCCTTTTGACAGTCACTTCGAGAATGGCATCGCATTCATCCTTCCGGGCATGGCGGAACGTGCCATCACGGTCGATTTCCTGAAGAATGGCGTTGGTCACAGAGCCGGGGACGGCGGTCTCATCTGTCTCGTTTTGAGCCGTGGGCACGTAGAGCACCCGGATATTGGTCAATCCGGCCCCTTTTGGCGTATTGCCCATCTTGTAATTGGCACATCCGACCAGCAGACAGGCGAGGCTGATGAGCAAGACGTTCTTCATGGAGAAGGTAAGTTACGGGGGGCCGGGGTTTGATTCGATCTAAAACTGATCTTCTTTTGGTCAGCTGGCGTGGGGGTGGCTTTCGTCTCGGAAATCAGGTCCTCGAGCACACGCTTTCTTTGCCTGGCTTCCTGACCTTGGGCTGAGTCCGGGGTCTGTGTGATCACCTCATTGTAGTAAACCAAGGCGGCGGTGTAGTTCCCTGATTTTTCATAAAACTTGGCCACGGAGAGAGAGCCACCGCTCAGCCGCTGTTGGAGCATGGCCACATTTTCCGCGGCTTGTTCGGTCTTGTCGCTGCGTTTGAACCGGACGAGATAATCCTGAAAGGCTTCAATTCCCTTTTGCGCAGCGGTTTGGTCATATTCCGGCTCACGGGCCGCCTTCATCCAGACAAAACCGATCTGATACTGGGCGTCGTCGATGAGGTCATTTTTGGGGTATTTATCCATGACCTCCTCGTAAAACTTAACGGCTTCCGGCCATTTCTTTTGTTTTTCCCTGGCCAAGCCACAGGAGAAGGTGGCCAAGGGGGCATAGGCACCGAAGGGCGCGGCCCGAATGATGGTTTGGTAAATCTCCACCACCTTATTCATGTCGGCCGGCATGGGGATCTTCCACATCATCTGGTGTTGTCCAGCAAGATAAACGTTGCCAATGGCGAACATGCGCTCGATGGCCAGATCCCAGTATTGGTTGGCGGTGGATTCCTCCACTAATTTCTTATAGGTCTTGTAGGCATCCCAATATTTTGTCAGATGTTCTAGCATCTCGCCGGACTTGTATTGGGCTTCCGCTTTGTGAAAGTCGTCAGGATTCTGCTTCGCGAAATCCTGATAAATCTTGAGGGCCTGGTCAAAGTACTTGATCGAATTGGCATTGGCCTCCCCGCCTCGTTTGTCGGTCTCCTCGCGGAGGCGGCGGGCTTCCTCCCGGCGCTCCTTGCCTAGCTCTCGGGCGGCTTGGGCTGCTTCCTTGTCCCCCAGTTCGGCTGCGCGATCCGCGGCGGCAAACTGCTCATCGGCATCCCGCTCGATGGCCTCGACCTGCTCGTAGGCCTTTCCGATGGATTCCGCGTTGCGGGCGCTCTGGAGCACATCATTGGCCGTTCCCTTGTTCCCGAGAATGTCGGATTCAAAGGTGAATCCCTCTCCAGGGGTGTAGTTGGTGAAATTCAGGGGAATGGTGGTGTTTCCCTCCGCCAGCCAGTTTCCTTTGGCATCGATATATCCCCACGAAGGCCCTTGGGAGTCGCCATTCAGAAGCCGAGAACCAATTTGTACTCGCGCCTTTCCTCCGCGAAACCCGTTTTGCACCGCCTCGATTTTGGCGGTGGTGTCTTGCCGTCCATCGGTCCCGACCCGTGAGGGTGCTCCTTTGGCGGGGAGGGCGGCCGAGACTTTGGCCTCCTCGATGAGGACCTTGCCCTGCGGATCCACGAACATCCATTGGCCTCCGCTGAAATTTTGATCCTCCCGTTTTCCGCCCAGATTCACCGCCGCCAGACCTTCGGAGAAAGGAAAAACCTCGTCATATTTCGGAGGTACGGTGAACGTTCCATTCCGGTCGATGAATCCCCATTTTCCGTCCGCCATGGCGCCACAACGATCCTCTTGGAAAAAATAGACCTGGGGAAATTTCGGTGGAATGGCCATCTCGCCGCTCTTGTTGACGAACCCCCATTTTCCGTCCCACTGAACCGCGGCCAGACCCTGGCGAAAGACGGCGGCGTTCTCATATTTGGGTTCAATCAGAAACTTGCCCGAACGGTTGATGAACCCCCATTTTCCATTTTCCTTCACCGCGGCGGTCTGATCGCTGAAGAGATAAGCGTCCTCAAACCTTGGCTCGATCACGAACTTGCCCTCTCCATTGATATATCCCCATTTTCCGTCTTTTTTGACCGCGGCTAGAAAATCGGAAAACGGTTGGGCATTTTCGTATTGAGGTTCGAGAACAAACTTTCCGAGGTTATTGATGTACCCGTAGCGTCCCCACCACGCCCGCTTGGGTTGTAGGTCCAGCCCTGTATCCGATTGCGGGTAGGCAGCAACCTCTGACCCAAGAAGAGCGATAATACAGAGGGTTACCGCCCTGATGGCGTTTCTTTTCTTAAACATCACGTAGTCAATATTTTACTCCATGGGTATCCAGCGTCAAGATGGTCAAGATTGAGTTGGGTTTGCCCGTTGTTTCTTCTAGCTTATTCGCATGAGTGATCTTCGGACCTTATGGGTGGCGATCGGTTTGTGGCTTGGATTTTCGTTCGCGGGATGGGCGGAGGAGCAAAAAGCCCCACCCGAAACAACCGAGTTCACGGTGATGGCCTATAACGTGGAGAATCTTTTTGATGTGGATCGGATTGCCTCCTACGACGACTACATCGAAAACCCGACCGACACGAACAGCTACAATCCGGCAAAACTCGCGCGCAAACTCAAAACCATCACGACGGTTCTCAAAAGGGTAAACGAGGGGAAGGGGCCCGATGTGGCTATCCTAAATGAGCTGGAGGTGGACCACAGCCCGGAATCCATGGTGACCGACTTCAAAGAGTTCCTCCGAAAATATGAGGGAACTACCTATGAAAAGATGCTTGGAGCGGAATTAAATGATGAGTTGCGCGGGTTGCCGATCGAGGCCTGGTTGCGCAAGGCCCTCGAGGACGAGGGGTTGAAAGGCTATGATCTCGTGATCGGGGAAGTGCCCCAACAAGCGAAGGAGCATGAGGATGCCATCAAGGTTGGCATTTTGACCCGCTTGCCCGTCCTCTCCCACCGGACATGGGATACCCCCTCGGCCCGGGGTATTGTGGAGGTTCAACTGCAGGCTGGGGATGCAACATTCACCGTGTTGGGGAATCATTGGAAAAGTGGGGCGGGAAATCCTGCGATGGAAAACAAACGACTCGGGAACGCACAGACCCTTCGCGAACGCCTGGATCAGATCCTGAAGGAAGACCCGCAGGCGGACGTGATCTTGGGGGGCGATTTCAACACCCAATACAATCAAGGGCAGCGGTATCCTTTCATGACCAAAACGGCTCTCCAGGATGTCCTGGGTTCGCAGGGGGATGCGAAGGCTCTTGGGGGAGAGGGGAAACCGGATCTCTACAACCTCTGGTTCGACGTGGAGCCCGAGCAAAGATATTCGGACGAATTTAACGGCGAATGGGGAACGTTGATCCAGCTACTGGTCACGCGGGGTTTGGGGGACGGCAAGGGGGTGGAGTACGTGCCAGGAAGTTTTCATCATGTGTTGGTTCCGGGAGTCAATTGTCGTGCGCCGCTGGGGTTGCCTTGGCATTGGACGAATTACGGTCCCGGGGCCGGCGCGAGTGATCATTTTCCCGTGGTGGCCACCTTCCGGGTGGGATCCCCCGTGGGATCGTCTGCCTTATTGAAGGCCAAAAGCTCGGAGCCCCAGCGAGAAGCTCTCAAGGTTGGTTACGGCACGCTGAACCGTTCGCAACTGCGAAATGCCTCGGTCCTGGCTGAAGCCAGCGAGGAGGAGGTGGCCAAGGCGATCGGCGAAATCTTCGTGGTGGAGGGCGTGATTTCAAAGAAACGCCCGGTTTTGATCCAAGTGGGGGGTAAGGAGTACAGCCTCTACTCCTATGATGATAACTTGAAAAAAGTTTTTCAGACCTACGAAAAGGGGCAAAGTAAAAAGCTGGTGGGGGAGTTGGGACTATATAAGGGGAGGTTGCAGTTTATCATTCAGGACGCAAGCTGGCTTAAATAAGTTACGATCCCCGACCGGATTCGCGGGTCAGTCTGCCTAGCCGCTGTTCTATTTCCGGGGTGAGCTGACTCCACTCGAATCGCCAGACCCAGTTTCCGCTTTCCCGACCCGGCACATTCATGCGGGCCTCCGAGCCCAATCCGAGAACATCCTGCAGGGGGTAGATGGCCGTATTGGCGGCGGAACGGAGGGCGAGGGCGATGAGATCCCAATGAATTTGGGTTCCATCAGAGGAAAGATAGGTGCGAGCATTGTGTTGTTCCCGGGCAATCTGTTCGGCGTTCCGGGTGGAATCTCTGCCTGGTTCGCTCCGGTACCATCCCACCGTGGTGTCGTTGTCATGGGTGCCTGTGTAGACCGCGCAATTGGCGGGATAACTTTCCGGGCGGAATTCCGCGGCCTTGGGATCGTCCCCAAAAGCAAACTGAAGAATTCTCATCCCCGGAAAGCCGAGGCCATCCCTGAGGGCGTCCACATCCGGAGTAATAACTCCGAGGTCTTCGGCGATAATCGGGAGATTTCCCAGGGCCTTGCGGGCAGCTTCGAACAGCTTTTTCCCGGGTCCTGGAACCCAGCGTCCCTTGATGGCGGTCGTCTCGGTGGCGGGAATTTCCCAGTTGGCGGCAAACCCGCGGAAGTGGTCAATGCGGACGATGTCGTAGAGCTCGAACGTGCTGCGGAGGCGGGCAATCCACCAGGCATAGCCCTGCTCAGCGTGCACATCCCAGCGGTACAAGGGGTTGCCCCACCGTTGCCCGGTTTGGCTGAAGTAGTCGGGGGGCACTCCGGCAATCACCGTGGGTTGACCATTTTTCTCGAGAAAAAAAAGCTCCGGGTGGCACCAGACATCGGCGCTGTCGTGGGCGACGAAGATGGGAATATCCCCGATGATGGAGACCCCACGGGTTTTGGCTTCCCGACGAAGGGCATTCCACTGGTGGTGAAAAAGAAACTGCAGAACCTTGGCGTGGCGAATCTCCTTGGCGTACTGCTTCCGAGCTTGCGCGAGAGCAGATTTTTCCCGCTGAACCAGTGGGGCGGGCCAATTCACCCACGGTCCTCCGCCATGCGCGGTCTTCAGAACGGAAAAAAGAGCGAAGTCTTCCAGCCAGGAGGCATGTTTTTCCTCAAACGACGTCTGAGCAGCCTTGAGAGACGCCGAGGCCCTGCGAGGAAAAGAAGTGGCCGCCTTATGCAGGACCTTGCTTCGGGCGAGGATGGCGGGGCCGTAATCCACCGATTGCTTGGGAAGGCAGGGAAAATCCTTCACATCCTCCTCATGGAGAAGCCCCTCTTCACGGAGAGTGGCGATCGAGACCAACATCGGATTTCCGGCGAAGGTGGAGAGTGTCTGGTAAGGGGAATCGGCATAGCCCGTTGGCCCCAAGGGCAGCACCTGCCACAACTTTTGGGCCATGCCGTTGAGGTGGGCGAGCCAACGATGGGCTTCTGGACCGATTTCACCCATACCGTAGGGCCCGGGTAGGGAAGTCGGGTGAAGCAGAATGCCGGAGGCGCGTGGAAAGTTCATCGCCAAAGGATTAAAGGGAGTTTTGTCCGGGCGTGGAAGAATCGAGTCAATGCATGAAGAGCCACCCAGCGAGGGCCAGAATGGGGATCAGGATCGGTAGGGTGAAGCGCAGGATGTAACCAAAAAAGCCAGGCATGTGGATCTTGGAGGAATCCGCAATTGATTTGATCAGCAGGTTGGGGCCATTTCCGATATAGGTGGCCGCTCCAAAGAAAACGGCTCCCAGGGAGATCGCGGCCAGGCTGTTGGGATCTTGCGCCGCGAAGCATGCGACCTCCGCGGGGTCAAAGAGGTGCAGGGCCGGCTCATGGAGGTTGAGAGCGAGGGTGAGAAAAGTCAGGTAGGTGGGGGCGTTGTCGAGGAAGGCAGAGAGGGATCCGGTCATCCAGTAATATTGAAGATTGGTGGGATGACCCAGGTCATGGGCGTAAGCCGTGAGCAGGTGGATGACGGGAATGAGGGTGGTAAAAATGCCCACAAAGAGCCAGGCAACCTCCTTCAGTGGCCCGAAGCTGAACTCGTTTTGTTGGTGAATTCTTGGGGAAGTCAACCAATGGGAGGTCCAGGCGCTGGCACCCATCACCAATTCCGGAATCCCCCAAGGGACTCCCCATCCGCGCATTAAAACAGACAGAAGAATAACGATCAGAAACAGGATGTTTCTTCTGCCTTCGACTTCAAAGGTTTCGTTCCCGGACTCCTTCTCACGGATGGAGGCGGAGGCCCGGAGGAAGTTGCGCCGATCTAGAATGTAAAAAACAAAGAGGAGCAGCCCGATGACCAGCAACCATTCCATCCAGAGTCGCTGGAGGGTCCAAAAAAAGGGCACGCCACGGAGGTAGCCGAGGAAAAGCGGGGGATCGCCCACAGGGGTAAGGCATCCCCCCACATTCGCCACGACAAAAATAAAGAAGACGATATGAAATCCCGTGATCCGGTAGCGATTCATCCGGATCCAGGGGCGGATCAGAAGCATGGCGGCTCCGGTGGTGCCCAGCAGGTTGGCCAGAATTCCACCCAACCCGAGAAAGAGGACATTGCGCCAGGGGGTGGATTCTCCGGCGACCCCGATCCGGATTCCTCCAGCAACGACAAACAGGGAACCAATAAGGCAAATAAAGCTGATATACTCTTCTGCACTGGCCAAGAGGGGGTTCGCCGTTTTCTCGATCAGCAGATAATGCAGGATGATGATCAAAGACAGGCCGATACTGATTTTGGGGTAATTCCGGTGCCAGAACTTCTCGAAGAGCAGAGGGCCAAGGGCCACCCCGAGGATCAGAAGGCCGAACGGGGCCAAGAGCCAAAAAGGCGGGGGCACACCCAACTCGACGACGGCCAGCAGCATCCTCCTTGGATGCAGAGAGTTAATAGCAGGGTCAAGCGAGACTGATTCTTGCAGGGGGAGCCTTGCCCTTGGAAAAAGCCCCTCTAGCGTCATGGGCATGTCGACGACAACCCAAGGTGAGCTTGGCTATAACTCCAAGGTCGAGGGCAACGTTGTTCTCACCACGCTGGATGCCGCGGTCAACTGGATGAGAAAGAACTCTCTGTGGCCCATGCCCATGGGATTGGCCTGCTGTGCCATTGAGTTGATGGCCTCCGCCTCTTCGCGGTTCGATATTTCCCGCTTTGGGGCCGAGGTCATGCGCTTTTCCCCCCGCCAATCCGACCTGATGATTGTGGCGGGAACGGTCACCTACAAAATGGCCCTCGCCACCAAACGAATCTGGGATCAGATGGCCGAACCGAAGTGGTGCATTGCCATGGGTGCCTGCGCCAGCACGGGCGGGATGTACCGGAGTTATGCGGTTTTGCAGGGAATCGATCAGCTCATTCCGGTGGATGTCTATGTTTCGGGTTGTCCCCCGCGTCCTGAGGCGGTGATTGAGGCTTTGATGAAACTACAGGACAAGATTGCCCGTAGCCGGGGCGTGATTTTAAATCAAAAACAGGCGGCATGAGTCAGGAGAACCAGGATCGCTCAGCGGACCTGGTGTCCGCGGTTAAAATTCTGCCGGAGTTCCGGGGTGAATCCTCCTGGGAGGTCGCCAAGGAAAAGATTCCGGAGCTGATGGCCGCCCTCAAGAAGGAGGGTTTTACCTATCTCGCTGATCTCACCGGGGTCGACAACCAGGGGGAGGATCCGCGTTTTGAAGTGGTTTATGAATTATGCGACCTCTCCTCCCGACGCTTTCTCCGGGTGAAAACCAAAGTGGCGGAAGGCGACTCGGTACCGAGCGTGAGCTCCATCTGGCGGACTGCGGAGTGGCATGAGCGGGAGGCTTGGGACATGGTGGGCATCCGTTTTTCGGCGCATCCCGATCTCCGAAGAATTTTGATGTGGGATGGCTATCCCCATCATCCCTTGCGCAAGGATTTCCCTTTGGAAGGCCTCTCCACGGAAATGCCCGACATTGCCTTTACGGCCAAGGCCCCCTTGGAAGGGGGGCCATTTGTCACCAACCCCGCCGCGCTCTCTCAAGACCGGGAGCCCCGGGCTCATCCGGCGGAGGAGAGAAGCTTGTGAACTCGGCGACCACCACGCTGGAGGTTGGTGATGTTATGGCCCGCACGGCGGAGGCTTCTGCCGCCGGGGTCACTGAGGATATCGGTGAAAAGCTGGTCTTGAATCTTGGACCTTCGCATCCGAGCACCCATGGGGTGCTTCGGCTTGTGTTGGAGTTGGACGGGGAGGTAATTACCAAGGCTGATCCGGATATCGGCTATCTCCACCGGGGAGACGAAAAAATCGCGGAGAACATGACCTGGAACCAGTTTGTTCCCTACACCGACCGCCTCGACTACCTAGCCCCCCTGGCGAACAACGTGGCGTATGCCTGTGCGGTGGAAAAGCTCATGGGGTATGAACTGCCTCCCCGGGCAAAAACCACGCGGGTGATCTGTTGTGAATTGGCCCGGATTTCCGCCCACTTGTTGGGCCTGGGAGCTTTCGCCATGGATGTCGGTGCGATGACCATGTTCCTCTACACCTTCACCGAACGGGAGAAGATCTATAATCTGATCGAGCTTCTGACCGGGGCGCGTTTCACCACCAGTTTTACCCGGGTGGGGGGACAGACCCGGGACCTCCCCCCTGGATTTCTTGAGGGCGTTCGGGAGTTTAGTCAGCAGTTCGTCGGTAAGCTCGAGGAATTTGGCAAAATGCTGAGCCGCAACCGGATCTTTGTCGATCGGACCAAGGATCTGGGCGTGATTTCCGCCGAGGTGGCCCTGGATTTTGGACTGACGGGTCCGAATCTGCGTGGTTCCGGCAACGACTATGACGTCCGGCGATATTTTCCATACCTTGGGTACGAAAAATTTGATTTCGATGTGCCCGTGGGTCAGGCCGGAGATTGCTACGACCGGTTTGCCGTGCGCATGGAGGAGATGAAGCAGAGCGTGAAGATTCTGCAGCAGGCGATCGAGAAGATGCCCAGCGGCCCTTGGATGGTGCATGACCCGAAAAACGTGCTTCCGCCCAAGGACAAGGTCTTGACCAAGATGGAGGAGCTCATCCACCAGTTCCTCGTGGTCACGCAAGGACCGGACGCCCCGGTAGGAGAGGTTTACTTTGGGGCGGAGAATCCCAAGGGTGAACTGGGCTTTTATCTCAACAGCCGCGGGGGAGGGGTACCGCACCGGTTAAAGATCCGGGCGCCTTCCTTCTGTAATCTAAGCATTCTCAGTCATCTTATTCCCGGACACACGGTAAGCGATGTTCCGGCGATCCTGGGTAGCCTCGACTTTGTCATGGGGGAGTGCGACCGATGAGTGTGCCTCTTCATGCCGGAACAGAGCATTGCTCTGGTCCGGAAAAAGGGGAAATGACCCCGGCTTTGGAAAAACAGGCGGACGCACTGGTCGCGCGTTATCCCGTCTCCAAACGAAGTGCGGTATTGCCCCTGCTCCATCTCTGGCAGGAGACCTTTGGGTATATCGGCCCCCGCGGGGTGGAGTGGATTGCCCAAAAACTTTCCCTGCAGGAAATTCAGGTGTTGGAGTTGGTGACCTTTTATCCCTGGTTCCGGCAAAGACCTTACGGAAAGTTTCATTTCCGTGTTTGTCGGACGCTCCCGTGCGCCTTGGGGGGTTCCGGGAAGACCTTTGCCGCCCTGAAGAAACTTCTGCAACTGCGGGACGATGCCCATGAGGGCGCCTTGGTCAGTGAGGACGGCCTTTTCTCCCTGGAATACTCCGAGTGTTTGGCTTCCTGTGGAACCGCACCGGTCGTTTTGTGTAATGACGATTTCCACGAAAAAGTGGATGAAAAAAGAGCGGCCGAACTGGTGGCCGCTTGCCGGTGAGATTCTGATGGCCATTCGCGAACATCGTCTGGTTTTCAAACACATCGATGTCCCCGGGTACACGCGGGACATCGACTGCTACCTCAAGCACGGTGGCTACGAGATGTTGAAGAAGGGGTTGGCCATGGGTGGGCCGGCGATCCGGGAAGAAGTGAAAAAGAGCCAGCTTCGGGGCCGCGGAGGGGCGGGTTTTCCCACGGGCACGAAGTGGAGCTTCATTGATCCGGCCAAGGTGACCAAGCCGATCTATCTCATCTGCAACGCGGATGAGTCGGAGCCGGGAACCTTCAAGGACCGGCAAATCATTTACAAGGATCCGCATCAGTTGCTCGAAGGCATGATCCTGAGCTGTTTTGCCAACGGGGTGAAGCTGGCCTACCTCTACATCCGCTGTGAATTCACCGAAGGTTGGAAAATCCTGGAAAAGGCCTTGGAGGAGGCCCGATCCCATGGGTTTTTGGGAAAGAACATCCTGAAAAGCGGGTATGATCTGGAGATTCACGTCCATCGCGGGGCGGGGGCTTATATTTGTGGTGAGGAAACGGGTTTGATTGAATCACTGGAAGGAAAACGCGCCTACCCCAGAATCAAGCCGCCTTATTTTCCTGCGGTGCTGGGCCTCTATATGTGCCCAACGATCGTCAACAACGTTGAGACCCTCTGCAATGTAAAGCACATCGTTGAGATGGGCGGTGACGCCTACGCCAAAATTGGCCGCCCCAACAACACCGGCACCCGTCTTTTGTGTGTCAGCGGGGATGTGGTCAAACCGGGGTACTACGAGTTCCCCTGTGGGGCGCTGACCCTGGGGGAGTTGATCCACGATGTCTGCGGGGGCATCCGCAACGGCGGGAAGTTGAAGGCCGTGATTCCCGGGGGTTCCTCCGCCAAAGTCTTGCGGGCCGGGGAGACCTACAAGATTAAGGAGAAGGGAGCGGATGGAAACATGGTCGAGAAAGAGGTCAAGCTGGAGGATCTGCGGATGGATTTCGACACTTTGGCGGCCGCGGGAAGCATGGCCGGGTCCGGAGGGGTCATCGTGATGGATCAGACCCGCGACATGGTGGAATGTCTGGCGAACATCTCGACCTTCTATGCCCACGAATCCTGCGGTCAGTGCACTCCCTGCCGCGAGGGAGTTTTGTGGTTGAAAAAAATCCTCGCGAGGATTGCCGAGGGCCATGGCCGAGATGACGACCCGAATATGCTCAAAGAAGTCGCCGACCGGATCGCCGGGCGGACGATCTGCGCCTTCGGAGAGGCCGCGGCCTGGCCAGTGCAAAGCTTCATCGGAAAATTCAAAGAGGAGTTCAGCCTGCGCATCCGTCGCAACGGATCCGCCGCCAAGCGGGATACGGTTTCCCTGACCCATTGATCCGACCATGAGCTGCTGCCAGACCCACCCCATGAACCCCTGGAACCACGATGTGGCCAAGGATGAGAAAGACTTGGTCGATGTGCAGGTCGACGGGGTTTGGCTGCAGATGCCCCGGGGGTTGAACGTGGTGGAGGTGGCTCATCGGGCCAAGAAGTTCCTTCCGCATTATTGCTATCATCCGAAGCTCTCGGTGGTGGGAAATTGCCGGATGTGTCTGTTTGAGATGGGGACCCCCAGGATGGGACCGGATCGCAAACCCGTGTTGGGGGTCGACGGGAAACCGGAAATCGCCTGGATGCCGCGGCCCCAGATCGGATGTGCCACCGGAATCACTCCCGGCATGGGCATCCGGACGGACTCCGCCTTGGTGAAGGACTGTCGGAACGGGGTGATGGAATTTTTGCTCATCAACCATCCGTTGGACTGTCCGATCTGCGATCAGGCGGGTGAATGCAAGTTGCAGGAGTTCTCCGTCGAATATGGAACCGGGGCGAGTCGTTTCACGGAACACAAGGTCAAGAAGCCGAAGAATGTGGATCTGGGGAGGAGGATCGTGCTGGATGACGAGCGCTGCATCCTTTGTTCCCGTTGCGTGCGTTTTTCCAGC
>Ga0214923_10004620_pt1 | contig 16501 bp, 18 predicted proteins | sample LL1510_MetaG_FD_177993 | JGI IMG/M metagenome (GOLD analysis project Ga0214923, IMG submission 177993) | Freshwater microbial communities from Lake Lanier, Atlanta, Georgia, United States - LL-1510 | ecosystem: Environmental > Aquatic > Freshwater > Lake | place: USA: Georgia | collected...
TACCGTCTCTGCCGCCTTTGATTTAAACGTAATATTTTTTACGTTTTTTAAATTCATCGCATCTTTATACAGAGACGATTTTTTTAATGCTTTAAAATCCTCTATATTACCTTTTAATACTATCTTATACTCCATACCATCGTTCAAAGTTTTTGATACCTCTTCCAACTGGTCTACATCCGCGTAAACTATCTTCTTTCTTTTCATCGTTAAATATACGTCCTCCATCTCTATTTTTCCATCTTCAACAGTAATTAAACACAGACTTTTATCACTTCCCTCCCCGTACGAATGCTGAAGACTGCTTCCTGCATAATATAGATTGTGTTTTACCTTTTGTTTATCATGAACGTGACCACTTATTAACATGGGATAGTCGTCCTCCCACTCCTCCACTCCCTCAGCCGTAATTGCCCCCATTTTTGCTCCGTTTAAAGTTTGATGACCGAAAACTAATACTCCGTTCTTCCAATCTTCTACTAAATTTAGAGCCTCTGTAAGCCTTCCTTCAGGAACGTAGGGACACATTGTTATAAAGTTATTGCCCGGCTCTTTTGATAGATTGAATTTTGTAGGATAGTCTACTACTGTTATATTCCCCCATTCTTTTAAAATGTTTAGCCAGTGATTTGTTGTTAAAAAGATAGAGTTGGATGTAGCGTCGTGATTTCCGACCAGTACGAAGGTATTTTTTTTAAACGACACCAGCATCTTAAAAAAATTAACAGCAGTGTTTAAAGCGTCGGTGTGTAATTTTTCATGGGTGTGAAGGATGTCTCCCAGTACAATAATCACTTCGATGTCGTCGTTTTTCTCCAAATATTTTTTTAATTCATTTGAAAAATTTTGCGTTTCTTCAACATTATCGGTACGAAAATGTGGGTCTCCTATAGCTAAAATCTTATGACTCATTTTTTATAATACTTGTAATAAAAATTTCTTTTAAATCATTTTTCAATTATCAAATTAAAGAATGAAAGACGTAAGTTAAAATGGTTAAAGTTGCTATTTGTTATTTTGGATTAACTCGCTCTACCAAATATGTGTATCAGTCTCACTTCACAAATTTATTCAACGTGCTGAAACAAAATGATATAGAATATGATACTTTCATTCACACATGGAAGACTAATTTTAATGTGGTCTGGGATAAAATATATAAACATCCGATAGACTACGACGAATATAAATTGTTGAAGCCGACTCACTATCAAATTGATGACCAGGACGCTTTTACAAAAACTGTTGACTCAAATTTTCACCTATACTACTATCAGCATGTTATGTCTACCATAGGTCACGGTCCCCACGGAGAATGGCTTCCTATGCTGATTCGTAACCATCTGTGCGCTTTAGAAAGTCAGAGACGAGTTTTTAAAATGGTCACAGACACGTCAAACAACTACGATGCAATAATATTTATCAGACCAGACGCTCTTTTAATGAATGAAATAGATGTGTCGAGTATTTTATCTTTAGAAGAGAATGATATCGTTTTAATTACTCCAGAGTCTTTAGACAGCGCTTCATGGGAAGGGCTTAACGACCAATTTTGTATCGGTCATCCAAAAACGATAGGAAGGTATGCAAATAGAATAGATGAGATAGCTGATTTTCGTAAGTTTAACGGCAGAATAGTTAGTGAGAAGTATGTCAAGTTTATAGTTGAAAAATATGGTTATAATCTGAAGTTTATTAATTTCCGATTTACGCTTGTTCGACCAAACGGACAGAGAAGATTTACTCCGTTAGAATGGAAGACAGAGTAGTCCTTTCACAATAATGTAATATATATGAAATATATATTATACTTTTAAAAATGAGTCTCATGACGATGACACTGTACGGATGTCATTTTACGTTTTTATTTACTAGGTCTGTAAAATATTATGGCGAACTGTTTCTCTGCGAGAGTGATAGTTTATCGACGTCTGTAACTGGATTTACCGCGTTTTCCTGATTTACGATATTTTCTAGAACTTCTACGTCTTTGAGATTTACCTCTACTTCTTCTAATGCTTCCTCTCTTCTTTCTTCTGTGAATTCTGGATACAGGAACTAATTGGAAGGAAGACGATGGAACTTCAGTGCTTAAAATTTCCTCAACTTTATCAGCTACTGATTCAGATGCAACGGCTGCAGCTTTGTCTGCTGCTGCTTGATATCTAAGAGCATCGACGTAGTTTGGTATACACTCACCGGTGTACTTGTGTTTATGGAAACCTTCACTGCAGCGTGGAGGTTTGACGGAGTTTAGTTCGCATTGTCCCGAGATTTTACTTCTGCGAGATCCTTTAGCGCAGCGAGTGAGTTTGGCGGAGTTTAGTTCGCATTGTCCCGAGATTTTACTTCTGCGAGATCCTTTAGCGCAGCGAGTGAGTTTGACGACTGTTTGAGGGACGTAGTTTGGCACGCATTCATCAGAATACTTACCTCTGTGTGTTCCGGTGGCACAGCGAGTGAGTTGAGGTTGTTCGACGACCGCTGGAGCGACGTAGTTTGCTACGCATTCTCCAGAGTATCTATTTCTGTGAGTTCCGTCTGCGCAACGAGGAAGTAAAGGGGGCAGGGTTTGCATGAAACGTGGTTCGCATTGTCCTGTGTATTTGTTTCGTCTAGAGCCTTCTGAACATCTAGGGAAAGAAGACTTTTTATAACGTCTTGTTTTTCTACGAGATTGTGGCATGGTTTATATTTTTAAAAATACGCAAACAAAAAAAAAAATAAAATATTTTTTTAAGTTATCAATTCGATAAAAATATATTTTAGGTTAAAGGCTATTTTATTTTAGAGCTTTAATCTTTGCTATCTCCTCATTTTTCTTATCAAGTATAAGTTTAAAATAATCTGTACAATATTCTTTTTCTACAGGAGAGCATTTATCCGGATGATGCATACGAGCTATTCTACGATACGCTCTCTCAATCGATGCGATGGCGTACGGAGGTCCGCTGATTTCTACTCCGTTTCTTTCTGCGATTTCAAAGAAATTTAATTTTTTCAGGGCGCTTAAATCTTCTAGCACATCTCTAACTTGCTGCTGAGCTATTTTTTCTTCATCTTTTCTTTCCTCTCTAATCTCGCTGACTCGTTCTTTTTCCTCTCTTCTCAGTGCTTCCCTCTCTTCTTGAAATTGTTGTTCTGCCTGACGTCTAATATTTTCTTCTTCAAACATTCTTGCTTGTTCCTCCTTTTGTTTTATCTCTTCTTCCCTTTGTTTTACTTGTTCTCTCAAAATTCTTTCCTTCTCTTTCATCTCTTCGTCTTTCATCTCTTCGTCTATTTTTCTTTCCTGAGTCTGTAGAGTCTCAATTTGACGAAGTTGTTGCTCTTCTGTTTTTTCTAAGTTTTTAATTTCTCCTGATATAACTTCACCCTGTTGTTCTAACTGTTCTAGCTGTTTTTCCAAAAGAACTAAAGATCTTGAAGTCTGACCTACTTCTAAATTATCTTTAATATCGCTTATCACCGCTTCGATTTGTTCTCTTTTATCTTCAATTAGTTCCCTCTTATCTTCTAGCATTTCCCTTTTCTCCTCGGCCCGTTCTTTAGAATCTATCAGTTCATCTTTTTTCTGATGAATTTGAGCTATCTGTCCCTCTTTGAGCTGAGTCATTCTAATATATGATTCGCATGCGCCAGTTAACCTAGAGCGATGATATCCTACGGGACATCTGTGAAGTCTAGACGACTTGACGGGAGAGCAGCATTTTCTTGAATTTTTTTTATGTCTTCTTGAACCTTTCTTACATCTACTTCTAGGTCTAGATAATTTATAGCACTTTCTAGAAGATTTTTTTTTATGAGAGTGTCTTGGCATTTTGTTTTTATGTATACTGTTGGAGAAAAAATATTTTAATATAAAATTATATTAAAGTATTAAACTACTGAAAAGTTAACTTTTTTAAATAGCGTCCTCCTTATATATACAAGATACTATCTTTTCTTTATCGTCCTGTGTAACCCTGTTCCCGTTACCCGTAACTTCTTTTCTCATCATGTAAGCCGTATATAAATTTAACAACTTAGAAGGGTGGAGATTGTAAACATATTCCGTAACTTTTTGCTGAGTCACCGTGTCCACCTTTCCACTCTTTATAAAATTATCGTGTAACTCCTTTATAATATAGAATTGCTCCTGAGGAGCTATGCTAATTTGTTTTCTAACAAATCTATTTCTGTATCTTCTGTATATGTTGATGCATACGTCATCGATAGTATGTATAAACGACTCAAAATATTCTTTTCTCTCCGGATACAGCTGATTTAGATAGTCTATGTTTTTTTTATCTCCGGACTGCTGGACCTCAATAAAACGATACAATATATTAGGTTGATTATTTCTTATCATCGCATAAAATATATAGTCATCCTTAATAATCTTTATAGACTCAAGAGTCTCCCTATTAATAAATATATATCCCTGAGTTTTTGTAATATCAACTTCTCTCATCATCTCACCAAGTTTTTCCGCCGTAAAATCTTTTGTATAATTCCCCTCGTACTCACTCTGAAAAATGTTATTATCTCCCTTAATTTTTACAATAGGTTCGAACTGTGGTTGTTCTAGAGCGCAACAAACTATTCTGTTTTCTAAACAGTTTTTCAAAACAAAGACGTAGATAGTCTCTCTGTCATAAATCCTGTCAAAATATTTAAACATCTCCTCGTTTGTGTAAGATATACACTCTTTATGTTCTTCAGAGTGTCTGTGGGCATCCATAAATAATTCTCCAAAAGTCCTGTCAGAACCCCATTTACTTGTAAATGCATCTATTTTTTTATGGGTGGAAATATACCATTTATTTTTATAGTTAAAAAGTCTAATCAAGCAGCCTTCGTATGAGGGAGCGAATATGACGTTAGGATTTTGGATAAATGGGATGATGTATTTATTTATATTTTCCGAGTCATTGGATGCGAATTCGGGTGTGAACGAGAATGTTTTACAGATAATTTGGTCTTCAGAATTTTTTATGATTCCTCTGTACTGTTTGACTGATGGGTCAGAGTCAATTGTGACGGAATCAAAGTGATAGCAGGTTAGGTCGTCTAATTTGTCGGTGACGATGATTTTAGGTTCGATAGCGGTTAATTCGTTTTGTAAAGACATTTTGAACAGATTTCTAAAATGCTGTATATAATATACATGCAATCAATCTTTAAGTCATTTTATAAAAATATATATTTCAAGGATGATTTATAGGAATGAAAATAATCAAATATTTTTATTATTAAAATAAAAATATTTTTTTAAAAGTTAACTATATAATTTATTTGGTAGATTTTTTCTTTTTTAATATAACCGGAGCTTTCTTTGGAGGTTCGTCTTCTTCAGACATCTCTAAAGATTCATCTACTTTTTGAACTGGAACTGTGAATGTTTCTTCTTCATCATCATCTACATTTCTTACTACCTCCGGTTCTTCGTTCTTTTTTGGTGCTGGTATATCATAGTCTTCATCATCGTCTTCTCTTGAAGCGCTGGTGAAGGTTAAGAATCTATTTTTTTTTACCTTTTGTTCTTCGTTTGTGGAAAGGGCGGCTTCTAGAATTTTTAGCTGAAGTTTAATCTGACTTCCTACGAATATTCCTTCTATTTTTATAACTGCTCTGATTGTGCCTCTTTTATTTAAAAACTCTTCCAATTCTAATTTGATAGGATTTCCTTCAGAATCTACAACATCGTCTTTATAGATTGCCGTGAAGACTTTTGAAGGAACTTCATTTTGATTCTTATCTTTCTTTGGTTTAGAGTAGATGAGCTTAGTATTTAGAACTGGTTTGGTAGGCATTAAATCTTCAGTCACCTTATCTTTTAATAAAGATATTGGAGTCATCTGTTTAAGGTCAGACTTTTCTAAACCTGGTTTCTTACATTTTTTCTTATTTTCGATGACGTGGTCTTTGCATCTTTCAAGAACGCTGTTAATTGTTTTTAATACGGTAAGTTGTTCTTCAGTTTGTTCGTCACCATCAAATAATAAAATACCAGCTTGATAACCATCAAGTAATTTTGTTTTTTTATTCAACACTTCTTTAATACCGAAGGTGCTGAGTTTAGGTAAGGCAAAGACCAAGTCACCTTCAGTTTTATCTTTATTTTTAACGCCTATGTTGATGCGAGCGTAAGTGATGTCTTCGTCTGGAATGACTCCGATGAATGGTTCGTCAAAGATGATTTTAGAGGTATCAAAGTTAGTGACGTCAGATAATTGAGTAGTTTTTGAGCGATTAATAATTTTAGCAGACATTTTTAAGTTTAATTTATCAAGTATTATTACCTTTCGGTTTTTATATTATATTTCAAAACTTTAAATTAAAAATAAAAAATCATTTTATGTTTTTTTATTTTAACTTTTTTCTTTACATTTAAGTAAAAATGAATATTAATTTAATTATTCTTATCGCTATTCTTTTGTCTATACCTTACTTCTGTGTAAACGACAAAGACTCGGTTCCTTTTTTAGTATTTATGGCAATCATACTCATCTTTTTAAAAGCTAAAGAAACATTCGCTATGTACGACCTAGCCGACCTCCCTGAAGGCTCTTACAGCGTCTCCAATAAAAATGGTAAGAAATTAATTAGCTCAGCCGTAACTCCCGTTATGTGTGACAACTTTGTATTCGCAAACAGTTCTTCTCTACCCGCTAAACCTCAAGACGGATGGAGACTTAAAAAAGTTACGACTGGAACGTACATGTTTTTTAAACCAACAATAGAGGAGTGCCTATACACTGGAAACAACGACGAATTAAAAGCCATAGCTCCAGTCGCATGCCCCACGAAAAATCTGTGTGGTATGGAAACGTTAAACTATCAAGGCGAGTTAGATAATCAAAATGATTTCAGAAGTTATTTCAGAATCGTTAAAGCAGAAGATGGATACCACATCATCAGCAACACTAACAATAAGTATATATGTATAAACGACAGTGGTGTAGGATTTGTCGATTCACCAACTGACAACTGCGTTTTTCAGTTTAATAAGATTTAATAACTTCTATAAATTATAAAAAATGCTAATCACCGCCCTAAACTCCATAGAACGTCATCTTAAAGAAGCAAACACCACCTATCTTAAGCACATGATATACGCTTTAAAATTATCATTCAGTCTGGGATACGCATCATTTGCGTTGCTAGTGCACAGTATATGTCCTTGTCTGTTTCAAAAAACTGGTTCTAACGCTATTAGAAGCATGTATAAAAAACTGGTAGACGATAATGTTATCATTCAGGTTCGACCTCTTCTCAGGATAGACTAAATTAATTATTTTATTTTTAAAATAATTAACTTTTTATTCGAATAAAATTTCAGGCTCTTTATTGCATTCATCAATAATTTTATCCAATCTACTGATGTTCGTGTTGAGATTATGCTCGTCTATAAAATTTTCAAGAGCCTCCCTATCTATATCGCCGTGAGCCTTAATTTTCTTAACTTCATACTCTTTATTAAATAATCCTCTAATATCTTCGTACTCTATCTTTGAAAAGTCATGTTCTTTTATGTTTTCTATACTTCTGTATTTCTTAATTAACTCAAGTCCTTTTACCGGTCCTATATTTTTTATCTTTGTTTTTTTATTATAGTCACACCCTATCAATATTGCAAAATCGACGAACTCTTTCTGTGATATCTCCATCTCTCTCAACAGCTCCTCTGTTTTTACTGCCACCACAGCTCCCGTAGAAGGCTCGTAACTTAATACCACTACCGGACATCCGTGTGCGAAACAGTCAGTATCACAGCTTATGACTGCCGTTCCGTAACCTTTTTTACAGAGATAGGAACATTGTGCCTCTGCTTCATCAGGTGATTGGAGATAGGGTATTCCGAGTATGTTTAGGAGTTCTTTTACGCGTTCCATTTCTTTGGAGCCCATGTAAAACATCGTTCTTTTTAATGAAAAAATATAGTTTTCTATATCGGTTATGTCGTTGTCTGTGATAGAGGAACTCTCCTCTATCCTAAAAAGGAGAGTTTTTAATTTAGTCGATTTACCTTTTGACTGAAGGTCCTTTACTGTATTAGTCAGAAGGGTATTTTGTTCTTCTGAAAGAGACTTATTTCTATAGTCTTCTATTGCTTGTTCTAGTAATTTTACTTTATTTTTTGTTTTTTCTCTTTTTTCCTTTCTGTCCTCGAGTTCTTCTTTCTTTTCGTCGGGAGCTTTTCCGTCGAATACGGGTACGACATGAACCTTGTAGGATTTAAGATTTAGAAACATTTGTAGAAGGCATCCTATCCATCTGGAATTTTGATTTCCAAAAATACTTATGTATTTGTAGATGTAGGATGAAATGTCCATAAATACCCTCTGGTGGCTGTAGAGAGTTATGTGTTCGTTTATAATGACGTCGGGATACTTTTTTTTAGCGAATGCAAGAAATCCATCTAAACCCATTTTATTTTAAGTTTAAAATATTAAGTTATATTTATTAAATATACTTTAAAATCATTTTTAAAAAACAAAAAATGAACGACCAACAAGTAAATTCCGAACCCACTTTACCCCAAGACGAAATAGAAAATCTCCATCAAACCATCGAAAAATTAAATAAAATCATTAAAGAACAGGAAGATAAAATAGATGAATTAGAGTCTGAAAAGGAGGCGTATAACTTTTTCTATCGCGAGGAAGAGCCAGATGAATTTGTTCAAGACAATGACTTTGAGGATGCTTCATCTGAGATAAGAAAAGACATTGAGGATAATATAGAAAAGGAGGATAAAATAATAAATCTCGGGCTTGATATAAGCCGTCTTCAGTTCGAGGTGTCAGAATTGTTTCATCTGATTAAGAGAGACCTTACGGAGAACGAGTATGAAAGATATAAAATGGAAAAACGAAATTTTTATAAAACGGTGAATGTTTTTTACGACATCTTTAAAAATGAGGACAGACTTGAGGTGTTTAACATTTTAATTAAAATCTTGAAAAAACAGAAAAAGATATTTGACTATGATAATCAGATTGCATCGATTCAATAATTTTTTTATTTGTATTAAATAAAAAAATGAGAGACACGTGTTGAAAGAATAAGTCTTCCATAAAGATTTTTTATAAAAAGTATTACATTATTAAAAAATAATGTAATAGTTATTTGTTAAGTTAACTTTTTTATTCGTCTAATTCAGCTTCAACTTTCTTAGATTTCTTCTCTCTTGGAGGTCTGGTACTAATAAAGTGAGGAGCTAAATATTGTTGAAGTCTGTAGTAGGTTAATGGTAATGCTTCGCGAGATTCTTCATCACGTGGTGGATTAGAAGGATCATAACCAAGTAAGTTTTTAAGTTTTGCATCAACGTTGATGTTGCGTCTGTTTTCTGGGTCATTTAAATTATGAACTTTAACATAGTTGCAAATTTCTTTGGTAACTTGAGTTCTGGTATATTCAGCATTAACGTCCCATGATAAAAATTTAGCCATTTGTTCGCTAATTTTAACTGGAGTTAAGAAACCGGATGAACCATTATTTTTTCTGTTACCGTTCTTTTTGAATTTAGTGATTTTATTAATATCTTTGTGAAGTTGTCTAAAAGTCTTATGTAAGGTTCTCAAATATCTGATACCTCTAGTCTTTGGTGATTTTTGGTCACCAGTTTTCAATTTTTCAATTTCACTCAAAATTAATTCTGCAAATCTAGTACAATCAGCATCGGTAGTTTCTTTAGTAACAGTTCTTCTTACTTTTGGGTCTGTACTGACTTCTTCTGCAACTGGAGTTTCAACTGGGGCAGGTGCTGGTGCTTCTTCCTTTTTCTCAGCTCTAGTCTTTTTAGGAGCTTTTGCTGGAGCTGGTTCAGCTGCTTCTACTTTAGCATCAGATTTTTTGGAAGATGATTTAGTAGTTGCAGGTGCTTCAGTTTTAGCTTCTGCTTTTTTGGAAGCTGATTTAGTGGTTGCTGCTGCCGCTGCTGGAGTGGTGGATGGAGCAGGTGCTGCTGCTGGAGTTTCAACTTTAGCTTCAGATTTTTTGGTGGTAGATTTTTTTGATTCAGATTTAACTGGAGTTTCAACAACAGGGGTTTCAGTAGTAGATTCAACTTTAGTAGATTTTTTAGATGGAGCCATTTTATGTTTGGTTTGTTTTTATACTATTAAATCTGTCTTTAAACCTTTTTATTTATAGAAAAAAAATATATTTTTTCAGGTAAAAATTACCTCATTCTTTTAACTTTTTATTTAAAAATTATAATAAAAAATATAATATTTTTCTAATGACGATTGAGGGACAATAGTGTCCCCTGATTTTTTAGAAGTGTTCCGACCTAAAATATAATATACAATATTTTTTAATTAAAAAAAGATAATTAAAAAATTTCTACTCTCCTAGGTACTCGAGTAATGATTCAAAAGTTAACTTATCAAAAAATGGAAGAACTGTGTCTTGCCTAACATCATCAATAAATTCATATATATTACTTACCTCACTCTCAAACAAAAGTTTATTCTCATCTAATTCATCAATAACATCCTCGTCGGTATCGTAATAATCGTTATAATTTTGGTAACTGGATGTAGCCTGTGATTTATAGTATTGTTCACTCATTGTACTTATTGTATATTTCCGATAATCTTAAATCAATTGTTGTATTATCGTACGCAAAATTGACAAAATCCTCATAAGACAAGTTGGAAAACGATTCTGCTATTCGTTTGTAAATCAGTCTTAAATTATACCTATGTTCCCTTTCAAAAGATGTCAAAGTTTTGTTTTTTAATATAGTCCGCGATGTAGGTGTGTTCATATTGTAAATATTTTATTTTTATCTTCCGCGTTATTTATAATATGAAAAATCAATTCTTAACTTTCTTTTCTTTTTTCTTTCTCTCTTTTATCGAAACTGGAGCCGAGGTATGCTTTGGCTCTACGACCATGATAGATTCTCCCTTTGTGGGATTTTCATCCTCGACAATAATCTGTTCCTCTGGTTCATCTCTATTTAGTAATTCCAACTCCTCACTTATATCGCTCGTATCCTCAAGACTCAAATTTTGACTAACCTCGCTTGACTCTTCTACGATCTGGACGTCAGGTCTCTCTCTACTCTCAACGACGTTTCGGCTCATATTTTCATGAACCGCCATAAATACGCGCATTGGATTTATTCCTAAAGTGGGAACTGCATTAATTGTACTCGAGTCTTGAACCGTATTAGATTGTATGATTATATCTTTTTCATCTTCATCCGTATCCGGAAGAGGGGTGACATTAAATTTTGGTTTCAATCTGCTAGGAGCCTGCTGAGCTTTAGCTTTAGACATTAGAAAATCAATAGCCTTAGACATTCCTCTGAAATTATTTTCCATAAAATCCTGCTGCTTCATCATTACTGTTTTCATTTCCTCAACCTCGCTCCGAAGTGTTTTTATCTGCTTATTTAAAAAAATAAAAACCCCTCCAATTACAAGAGCCTCTCCTGCTAAGTGAATAATTTTTTGTTGGTCCATCATTATAATCAAATTGTAATTTGATTATAATTTTGTTTCTTTAAAGCCGTAAATTTTAAAATCCTGCACATTTTGCTATTTTTTCCATCGCTATTTTTGAAACTTTCTTTATTCTGTTCTGCGCCGTCGTCACAGGTCTATCGTTCAACACATTTTTCAATGTTCTTACCACACTCTCCAAATCAGTCGTCTTAGCCGGTATCACCTGTCCCGACAAATCAGCCTCCTCTACAATCTCTTCTTCAGCCACGGCAGGTTTCTCAACAACTACAGGTCTAATCAACCCCTCAATTCTATCTTTAATCTTTTCAACTAATTCATCTTTTCCAGATACTTTTATAACCTTATCTCCAATTTTTACCTCAGTAAATTCTTCAGAATCCACGCACAACTTACTATCTAAATTACACACCTTATCTCCGTCACACTCAAGATCCTTCGAAATATCTTCTACGCTATCATATTCACTCTTCATCGCACACCCCTTAAACACCTGAGCGACCTCTTTTCTTAAAGGCGGAAGACTCTTCACCTCCAACTCTTCCGTCTTCGGCTGAACCGATACAGCTTTTGCCCTCTGAGCTTCCTCAACCTTCACAGACGAAATAGTTGCCTTCAATCTTTCCCTCTCAGCCTCAACGTCTCTTATTCTTTTTTCTATTTTTGATACGATTGAGTCAATGTCTTCAATTGAACCTATTATCTTTTTATTTAACACATCCACAGGCTTTTTAACATACTTGGTGACACACTTTCCCTTTTTTATATCACAGACGCTTCCCACAGGACATGTTAAATCATGTTCCGCCACCTTCAGGTCAAATTTCTCCTCATTCATCCAATCTTTCATCTGAAAACACATTCCAACGAACTCAGACTCCTCTTCCTTTATGCGCTCAGCTTCTTGTATAATATTTTTCAGATTAAGTACCTTGCTCTCAAGTTCTGCGAGAGTTTTTTCTAATTCTATAACTTTTTTATCACATTCTTCCGATTCAGCCTCTTTAGATTCGTAGTTCTCAGATAGTATTTCAATTCTCTTTTTTAATTCCTCATATGCCTGTATCTGCTTTTCTTTTTCAGCAGAAAGACTCTTAAAATCCCTTGCTATGTTTTTAACAACATAACTGAACAACTCCTCTTTATTTTTCGTATCTATTGGTGCCCAGTTTTTCTCACTAATAAACTCTTTTATCTCGTCCAATGTAATAAACTCTTTAACAGGAACAGCTTCCCTCTCAGGTTCAGAAACCGGTTCCTCAATAACCACCTTTCTTTTTATTTTTATAGGTTCAGGCTCTACTACCTCAGGTTCCTCAACAACCACCTTTCTCTTTATTTTTACAGGTTCAGGCTCAACCACCTCTGGTTCCTCAACAACCACTTTTCTTTTTATTTTTACAGGTTCAGGTTCGACCACCTCTGGTTCCTCAACAACAACTTTTCTTTTTACCTTTATGGGTTCAGGTTGTGGTTCAGGCTCTACTACCTCTGGTTCCTCAACAACAACTTTTCTTTTTACCTTTATGGGTTCAGGTTGTGGTTGTTCCGGTTCTTCAAAGAAAGTTTTTCCTTTTGGTTTTATGAGTTCTGGATCTATAAAATCGGCTTCATCAATGACGACTTTTTTCTTTGTAATGTCTGAACCGAGTGCTTTTCTAAAGGAGCTTGCGGACTTTAATATAAGAACTGCGTTTTTATAGTCGTTGATTGAGACGTTTAATTTTTTATTGTCTTCAAAGACCTTTTTCAATAGTTGTTTAGGTAATTCAGGGTCTATTCCGGGATACTTGCTCGTCATATATTCTTTAAATTCTGAGATTTTAATTTTTTCTCCAAAATTTTTACGATAGAACACTACAGCCTCGCTCTGATATACATCTTCTAAAGAATATTGTTTTTCCTCCGCTTCATCTACGATATCCGCCTTCTTTTTACCTCTTGGCTTGATTTCAGCCTCTTGTAAAAATGGTAATTCAGGTTTTGGATAGATAGACTCTTCGGGTCTCTGTTTATTTATCAGGGCGGTACGATAGTGTTCTATAAGTTCGCTGCGTTTTTCTTCTCTTTGAGAGGAAGGAATCAATTTTATTTGTTTATTAAGAATTTTTGCACGCGCAATAATTTTTTCGCAATTTTCTTCCTTAGTTCCTAATTGATCTCCTCCCCCGATGACGGTGACGGCTCTTTTAACGTCCAGAGAGCCAGTCTGTTTAGAGGAGCAGAAAGTTCTTGCTTTATTATAGTCTTCTTCTGAATCAGTAAAAAAGAATTTCCACGGGAAATCTTTAGGATCATTTATTGAGTTTCTTCGCATTTTACCTTTGATATTACTAAAAGAAAAAAAATAGTATTTAAATCAGTTTAATTTATATTTTTTGCTATAAAAATAAAAAAATTATCATTTTATGTTTTTTAATTAAACTTAAAGTTATTTAACCATCTATATAAAAAATGTCATCCACCTCTTTTTCCCAACGTGAATTTAGATGTAATCAAAATGAAAATTATAAATTCAAAAACACGTCTCTCTTCACCTGTCTGAAGGTTAAAAAAATAAAAAATGTAACAGTGTACTTAATTATTAACGACGTTAAATTTACCCACACAAACGAGACAAATAAATTTTATATATTTGATGTAAAACGCATTCGTGAAATGTGTCGTGAAGCAGTTGGTCTTACAGATGAGGAGAACGACCTGATAAGAATTGAAGCAACTTTCGTCTACAACTCATTTGTAGCGATGACCCATTATAAAAACGCTGTGGGTAACACCCTCGCTGACAGTATCTTTTCAGATGACCTAGAAATACGTTTTGAGGTAGTTTCAAAAAATCCTCCATCAACCATAGATGTGACAGAGACCTACGTCGTGAGTGATGTTCATAAACAAACGTACGAGTAAAATATTTAATAAATCAAAATATTAAATATTAAAAATAAATTATTCACTGCCTCTCTTTCCATCACGATAAAATATTTTGAGAAGTTTATACAATTTTATACTTTCTCATCTTTCTTGTTACACTTGGACTATACTTGACCCATTTCCCTCTTTTACTTCCTTTCCTTCTATTTTCAATCCTTCTTTCCCTTGGGGTTAGATTGTCTCTGACTATTTTTGGAAGATATCTACCTCTATGTTTTTTATGGTTGCTCCCCTTGACGTATCCCCAGTCTTCACGAGTCCATTTTGCCAGACTGTTGTCTTTTGATTTTTTACCGATGTATCTTCCTCCCCTTTTTTTATATAGGGCTACGCTGAGTTGAGCTTTTCTAGCGGACCATTTTCCTGCGGGACCTCCTTTAGAGCCTTTGAGGACGGATTTTTTAACGCTTTCCCAGAGCTTGGGGTTTGAACGGGTAGCCGTTTTACTTTTTTTTGGGGAGCGTGAGCGTCTGTATGATTTTTTTGACATTGTTTTATTATTAGGCATAGAAATTAATCCACTATTATAAAAAACATCAATATAAAAAATTATGTTTGTTTTTTGAAATCGTCTCTGTAAACAAATAAAATTTTATTTTTTTTCTTTTTAACTTATTAAAATATATAAAAATGTCATCACTTTATCAGTATGGTAATGTTAATCCTCAATATGTAGATGCCGGATGCCCAGCTCAATGTTTTGCAAACAACGAATATTCTGACCTTTCCGACTATTATGGAGCCGTTCCAATTCCTCCTTCTACCGCTATTCGTATTTTCAACACTCCTTTATCAGTCAATCCACAAACCTATCAAATTCAAAATCCCGCCGAATTAACTGACCGTGAAATGGCTCAGTCTTTAGCATCTAACGCTCAAGCCGCTGCTGAAGCTGCTAAAACAGCTCAAGCTGCTGCTCAAAATGCTCAAGCCGCTGTAGCTCAGTTCATTCGTTCTCGCTCTAGACAATTTTAAATAAATTAATAATTTAATTATTTAAATTTCTACTTTAAAGATTTTATTCACTTATTTTAATAAATGAGTAAATACTCTGATCGTGACGTTATTTTAGATTCTGACACGGAACGCGAATACGTTCCAGCTAAACATTCGAAACATTTTAAAAAACATAAACATTCCAGACACTCAGACAGAAATAGCAGACATAAAAGCAGCAGAAGTGACTCCGACGTCATAATCTCAGACAACGAAGGTGAAAATCAAGAATATGAAGGTCCTGAACAAACCGTGTATATAAAAGAATTTAATATCGCAGAAATGAATCCTAAAAACGTCCAAGATAAGAATGGAACAAAAATGGTCGTAATAGGTAAGCCAGGCTCAGGTAAATCAACTCTCATTCAAGACATTTTAGCTCATAAAGCTCACATAATTCCTGTGTCGCAGGTGTTTTCAGGAACAGAAGAGAGTAATCACTTTTACAGCGAAAAAATGCCTCCCATCACCATTTACAACAAGCTAGATATGAACGCCATAAAACAATTTCCGGAACGTCAAAAAATTGCAATGGAATATTTAAGTAACCCGTGGGCAGTACAAATCATAGACGACTGTACCGATGACCCAAAAATATTAAAAAATCCAACGTTTCAGGCATACTATAAAAATGGTCGTCATTGGAAAATGCTTCATATTCTCAGTCTGCAATACTGTTTAGATGTTCCTCCCGGTATCCGTACATGTATAGACTATACATTTATATTAAAAGAGGGAAGTAAGTTAACTAGAGAAAAATTATGGAAAAATTACGGCTCGTGTATTGAAGACCTTTCAGATTTCTGTCAATTGATGGACCAACTGACGACAGACTATAGCGCCCTAGTTATTAATAATAGAAGTACGAGTAATAAGTTGGAAGACTGTGTGTTTTTCTACAAAGCAAATCCTGAAAGAGTGCCAATTAATTGGAGATTTGGAGCGGGAAGTTTTTGGCAGTACAATCACGACAGAATAGACACCAATTTTGTCGAAAAGTTTATTTAAATTAATTCTTTTTTAAAACATTATCTTTTACCTTTTATAAAAGATAATGTCAAACACCATTAAACGACCGTGCGGTGTCAAACCAACTACATTAAACAACG
>Ga0214923_10004621_pt1 | contig 16500 bp, 17 predicted proteins | sample LL1510_MetaG_FD_177993 | JGI IMG/M metagenome (GOLD analysis project Ga0214923, IMG submission 177993) | Freshwater microbial communities from Lake Lanier, Atlanta, Georgia, United States - LL-1510 | ecosystem: Environmental > Aquatic > Freshwater > Lake | place: USA: Georgia | collected...
GGTCGATGCGACCGAGGAATCATTTTGGAGAAATCTCAACGGAAATTGGCAGGGGCTGGTCTGGTCTTTAAGTCCGTCCCGGACCCATAAAGCCTCCTTTGACGAACTGCATCGAAAGGGCGCAAAAAAAGCCGCCGCATGGTGCCAAGAGCAACATGTGCCCATGGTGTATGTTTCCTCCACCTCGGTCTATGCCGAGGCGGTCGGCGGTTGGGTGGATGAAAGTTCTGCGGTTGCCTTGGGGGATGATCGGTCGATGGCGATGGTGGAGGCGGAAAGGGCGGTTCTGGCGGCCCAAGGATCAGTTCTGCGTTGTGCGGGAATTTACGGACCGGATCGGAAGTTACGCTCGGGGTTGGAGGGACCGGAACGCTGGCTGAACGTGGTGCAGGTGACGGATGCGGCGCGGGCTGTGGGGTTCGTTTTGGGGAGGCACCCAGGGGTTTACAACGTCTGTGAAGATGAGCCGCTGAAAAGAGGGGTGCCTGGTGGGCGTTGGCCGGAAGGAAGAAGGGGGAGAAGAAATAAAAGGGTTAAGAATGCAAAGTTAAGGGGTTTGGGCTGGCAACCGCTACGGAGGGCAGGCATGGGGGAGACCTGCGAGCGAAACTCAGGAGTCTGACTTGGTCAGAGGTTCCATCCGCCGGAAAGAATCAGGTTGGTCCCGGTGATCTGGGAAGCCTCGGAGGAAATCAGATAACGGACGGCAGCGAGCACTTCGGAAAAGGAGACGGGACGGCCGCCCGGAAGGCTGGAGGGCTCGGGCATTTGAATGCTGTTTTCCAGGTAGCCCGGTGAGATGCAGTTCACGGTGATGTTTTGGCGGATGAGTTCCGGAGCGAATGAACGGGTCAACAAAAGAACCCCGATTTTGCCGAGATGGTAGCCCGGGGCCATTTTACGGGCCGAGAGACGCTCGCAGGCGGAGTCTCCCAGATTGATGATTCGGCCTCCGGTCCTGGGAAAAAGACGCAGGGACGACTGCATCAGGTGAAAGGTGGCGGTGGCGGTGCCATCAAGTCCGGATTGCCAGTCTGCGGAGGAGGTTCGCAGAAGGGGTGTGGGTCGGTAGGTGCCGGCATTGTTCACCAGCAAATCGAGCCGACCGTATTTCTTTTTTATCTCCGTGGTCAGCCGGCTCACTTCCTTGGGGTTGGCCAAATCCGCCCGAACGGCGGTGGCTTGCCCTCCGGCGGATCGTATGCGGGAAACCAGGCGGAGGGCGCGGGCTCGATGCCGGCGGTAATGAAGGAGGACCTGAAAACCATCCAAGGCAAGCTCAACTGCCAAAAATGCCCCCAACCCTTGAGAGGCTCCGGTGATCAGGGCGATGGGTGGGCGAGAGGCTTTGGATTTCATGAGAGTACTCCCAGGGTGCGGGCCACGGCCCGGACTTTGGAGATTTCATGGGTGCGGAGCAGGTCGGTTTTTCCCAGGATGGCCAGTACTGCAAAGAGAGCTTCGGCGGAGCGGACTTCGTCCTGAAAAAACTCAAAGGCGTGAGGCAGGGCGTGGCACACGGGCCAGCCCAAGGTGCGGAGACGGAAGGAATGAAGAAAAGTTTCGGCCTGATAACGGATCCGGGCGGCGCTATCCTGAAGATTGCGGTAGTAAAATCCCAATCCCGGATCGATCCAAATGGCACGAACCCCGGCGGCCGTGGCCCGATCAATCTCCTTTTGGAAGTACTCCTTCAAGCTTTGGGCGTGATCCGGGGAATGGACAAAGTCGCCGACCTCCCGGACATGGGTTCCTTGGACGTAACAGAGGATGATTCCGGCCTGATGATCCGCCACCATGCGATACACCTCATCGGAGGGGTGTGTCCCGGTGAGGTTGAGCACGGCAGCTCCGGCTTCCAGGCAGTCGCGAGCGGTGGCGGGGTGATAGGTCTCGACGGAAAGTAGGAGGCCTTCCCGGGAGAGAGTTTGGACGATGGGCAGGAGTTTGCGGGATTGGGTCTGGGGATCGATGCGGGCGGCGTGGGCCAAGGTGGACTCAGTTCCCAGGTCGACCAAGTGAGCTCCCTCCACATGCAGGCGCCGGGCTTTCTCGAGGGCAGCCTGCGTCGAGAGAACGACGCTCTCGCGGTACCAGGAGTCGGGGCTGAGGTTGATAACTCCCATGAGGTGGGGAGCCTCGGCGGAGAGGAAAGTTTGACCGCGGATTCTGCATTCAGCCACTTGGGCCGGCAGATCCGAAGCATGCCGGCGGCAGAGATCCGCCAAGGTTTCGAGAGTCAGCATGGAAGCTTTCATCGTAGGGTGAAACGCTGCGGGGGGCGAGAGTCGGATGGACGAGGTCAGGGGAGGCGATCATGATGTGCTCATGTCTTCCCGTCTCATGAGTCAGGCCGAATTGATGGCTTGGGAGAAGAGGGCCCGCCGATGGGTGGTTCTGGGATTGGTGGGGGTGGTGAGCGGGGTCTTCGGCATCGGTTTGCTCACGCTCCATATGAGCTATGCGATGCTGAAAAAGACCGAAGTGATGCAGGAGGCGATCCGCAAGGTCAGTTCCGACCGCAGAGTGTCGGAAGCTCTGGGGGAACCCATCCGGGTGGGGTGGTCCGTGACCGGGGAAATCGAGGATTTGCCGGACCGGGGAACCGCACGCTTGGCCTTCAGTGTTCTGGGTAGCAAAGGGTTGGCCAAAGTGGCCTTGCGGGCAGATAAAAGTCCGACGGGGGAGTGGCGCTACCTGCTTTTGGAGGTCAAACCGGTGGGAGGATCGTCGATTTCCTGCGCTGACGGAGCGGGAGGGTGAAAAAAACTAGTGGGCGCCGGCGGCGGTCTCGGTGGCCGGCAGGGTATCCGCCACCGATTCCTTGTTGTCGACGATGGTTTCCAAGGCGGCGTCCAATTCGTTCAGCCCGTGTTTCTGGATGATGTCCCGAATGTGGGTCAGGTAGTCGGGATCGGGGCAGTATCCCGAAGCGAGGATGCCGGAGACAAATTTCAATCCTGATTTCTCCCCGACGTATTTCCGGTAGCGCTCGTTGGAGAGGAGGAATTCCGCGTACCCTTTGAAGCCGGCAGAGAGATTGGGATAGGCACGGAAATCCGCAGTGGTGTCCACGCCGCTGTCCCGGGTGGGCATGTTCAGGGCGCGGGCGCCGGTCCAGCTGTCGAAGGCTTTCATGCCGAAATAGTTGTTATATTCCTTGGCCAGAATGCTGTTGCCGTAGCCGGATTCAAAAATGGCCATGGCGATCACCGCCGAGGCGGGAATCTGGGTGGCGGTCTGGATGGTCATCGCCTCAGGAATGGCGTTTTCGAGGAACTTTCTTTGCCGACCGTTGGCCGAGTCGAGAATCTTGGAGATACGGGTGGCCAGACCGAGGATATCGGTGGTGGAGGAGCTTTGAGAGGCGATCAACCGCGCAATTCGCATGTCCCTTTCCTCAAGTTCCCGGCGTTGGGCCAAGCGATTCTGCAGGGAGGTCCATTTTTCTTCCAGATAGCTTTTCGAAAGGGCGGCGGAGAAGCGGGTGACCCCGATGAGGGAAAAGACTGCAACCCCGAAGAGAACCAACCAAAGGAGGTTGGACACCACAAGGGTACCAAAGAGGCCCAGCCGAAAACGCGCTTTTTGATGGAACGTTTTTTTGGCAATGGCCTGGGTCAGATCGACGACCTGAGGCATATTTAGAGTTTAGGAGGCTAAGGCGGTTCGTCAACCCACCCTGAAAATTAAGGCCATCAGCCTAACATGCTGATTCACAACACCTAAATCATCATTTAATCGGTGTGGCGCTTGGTAGGGGGGTGGAGGATGGAGGCAAGAATCGAGATTGCGAGAACTGCTAGAACGAAACCCAAAGTGACCGGGATGGGGAGGTGGTACCAGGCGGAGAGCAACATTTTGGTTCCTATAAAAGCCAGAATGACCGCCAGGCCCACATTCAAGTAGGCGAACAGTTTGAGCAAACCCGCGATGGCGAAGTAAAGGGCGCGGAGCCCGAGCACGGCAAAGGCGTTCGAGGTTAGTACAATGAAGGGGTCGCGGGTGATGGCCAGGATGGCCGGGATCGAGTCGATGGCGAAGACCAGGTCGGTGGTTCCAAGGGCAATCAGCACGAGAAAAAGGGGGGTGGCGGTAAGGCGGGGATGTTTTGGGTCGCGAATGAAGAAGCGGCTGCCGTGAAATTCCGGAGTGAGCGGCATGAGATGCCGAGCGAGCCGAACCAATGGATTCTGGTCGGGTTGGACTTTTTCATCCCCCCCCCGTAGTAGCTTGATGCCGGTGTAGATGAGAAGGGCGCCGAAAACATAAATTAGCCAGTGGAACCGGTTGATCAGTGCGATGCCGGTGAAGATGAAGATGGCCCGCAGAAACAGGGCTCCAATGATCCCCCAGAAGAGCGCGGGGAATTGGGCGCGCTCGGGAACGGCGAAGTAACGCAACAAAACGGCAAACACGAAGACATTATCGACGCTGAGGGAAAGCTCGACGATGTAACCGGTGAAAAATTCCATCGCGGGATGAACTCCGAGGGTGAAGAGGATGAGGGCGCCAAAGGCGATGGCGAGGGCGACCCATCCTGCGGTGGCTTGCAGGGAGCGTTTGAGATCGACGGGGCGAGGGTCGCGGTGGAAAAGAATCAAATCCGCGGCCAGCAGGATGAGCACCAAAGGACCGAAGGCCAGCCATCCCAGGTGCAGATTCTGAAAATCCATCTTCCCTAGGTAGCAGGGCCTGCGGGGCAGGCCAAGGAAGAGTCAGTCCGGGCGTGACAGAGGGGGAGGGACGAGGGCACTTTGGTGGGCATGAGCAGCAAATCTCTTGAGGGAAAAGTTGGGGTGGTTTTTGGGGTGGCCAACAAGCGGAGTATTGCCTGGGGAATCGCGAAGGCTTGGGCGGATGCCGGAGCCAAGCTGATCTTCAACTATCAGGGGGAACGGTTGAAGGAGAACGTCGAGGAGTTGGCGGCCACTTTCGGGGCGGACACCCCGGTCGCCCCCTGTGACGTGAGCCGGGACGAGGATATCGCGAAGTTTTTTGAATGGGTGAAAGGCAAGAGTCCCAAGGTGGATCTTCTTTTGCACAGCGTGGCGTTTGCTCCCAAGGAGGCTTTGGAGGGAAATTTTGTCGATACCTCGCGGGAAGCGTTTCGGGTGGCGCATGACATCAGTGCGTATTCCCTGGTGGCGGTGACGCGGGCCGCCGCCCCGATGATGACCGCCGGTGGCAGCGTGGTGACGATGAGTTATTACGGGGCGGAGAAGGTGGTGCCGCATTACAATGTCATGGGCGTGGCCAAGGCCGCCTTGGAGGCCAGCGTGCGCTACCTCGCTTACGATCTGGGCCCCAAAAAAATCCGGGTGAATGCCATCAGTGCCGGTCCGGTGAACACTTTGGCGGCCCGGGGGATCAGTGGATTTTCCTCGATGCTCAGCCATTACGAGCAGCACGCTCCCCTCAAGCGCAACATCACCTTGGAGGAGTTGGGGGCGATGGGCGTGTTCCTGGCCTCGGACGGTGGAGCGGGGATCACCGGGCAAACGCTCTACGTGGATTCCGGCTACAGTGTGATGTGGATGTGAAGAGTTCGCCGGGAAAGCCCAGAAAACTTCTGCTCTGGGACATCGACGGGACGATTTTACACACGGGAAAAGCCGGGGAGACCGCCTTGGGCCGGGCGATGGAAAAAATCCATGGACTCCATCACGGCCTGGCTGGTCTGGAGATCGCCGGCCGGACTGACAAGTGGATTGTGGAGCAGCTTTTGGCGCGGGATGGAAAACCCAACGGACCGGACGAGGTGGCGCGGTTCCTGGATGTGTACGCTGAACTTTTGGCGGAGGAATTGCCCCGGCGCAACGGAGGTTTGCATCCGGGCGTGATGGGAATTTTAGAGGAAGGGCACCGCCGCCCGGACATTGTGCAAGCTCTTCTCACGGGAAACATCGAAAAAGGGGCGCGGTTGAAGCTGACCCGGTACGGGGTGAATCATTTTTTTGAGTTCGGTGCCTTTGCCGACGATTCATCGGTCCGCAACGAATTGGGGCCCCATGCCAAACGCCGGGCGAAGGAGCGGCACGGGGAGGAATTTCCTTCCAACAGAATCTTTATCATTGGCGATACGCCGCATGACGTGGCCTGCGCAAGGGCGATTGGAGCCAAGGCGATTGCCGTGGCCACGGGGTCGTTTTCCGAAAAAGAGCTCAAGGATTGTGGGGCGGATGCCGTGTTTAGCGACTTGGGGCATCCTAAAAGATTCTTCCAGCTATTGGACTAGGGAGTGGGAAGGGGTTCGAAGGAGAAGCTATAATTCTTCCCCTCTTCTGGTTGGAAAACGGACGATAGGGTGATGCCGTTGGTGGAAGCGGCGATAGTCAAAAAAGAACCCGGTCGGGCTGGATCGGGGATATTTCTCATGCCCTCCACTCCGGATTTTCGATAGGCGGCCGAAGCCTGCAAAAAAGCCAGCGAGACTTGGTATTCCAAAGTGGTTTTTTCAAAATCCTGTATTCCCTCCAAGGAGCCCTGGAGGGCAGGACTGATACCAGTCTCCAGATTGCCTCTCAGCCACTGGCGCCAAGCCGGACCGGAGAGATAGGTCTTTTGTTCTAGGAGACTGATCTGATCTGCCCCCTGCCGCAGGATCGTGGCCAGGTCCCTGACGGTTTTCGGATTGTTCACGTGGCTAACAAACCAGCTGGCATCGCCTTCATCTTCCAAGAGGCGGGTTAAGCCAATTTTGGCAGGCGTTTGAGGAGGTAAGGATTCGAGGTATTGCGCAGTTTCCAAAAAAACCGCCCGATCAGTTTTTAGGCCTTCCCGCAAGGTTGCGATCGTGGGCGGAGACGGGGTCAGAGGAAGCAGCTCCTCAGGATTTTGCGATCGAGGTGAAAAGAAATAATCAGATTTACGAACCATCTCCTCACTCAACTTGGCCCCGCGCACCATGTCGGTAACGGCCCACCCGCTAATGGTTCCAAAACGCAACGCTCCAAGAGTGGTTGTTTGCCGGAATAGGCGTAGATAGAACTCTGGGTGGTTTTCGGGCTCTCCGCCCCAGCTTTGAGGCTGCTCGGCCTCATAGAGGCCGTAGCGAAGGATATCCCGATAGGAATCGGCCATCGGAGGAAACTGGGATCGGAAGAAGATGGCGGAATCAGGGAACTTGGCCCAATTCGGTGCAGGGCCGGATAAAAAGGGTTCCCACGCTTGCCGGAACTTGGCTTGGTAGTCCCGTAAGGCCTGCACTTCCGCGTCGCTCCATGCCGGTGGCGTTTGCTCTTTGGGTGTTTCCCGGTCTCTCTTAACGGCATTCACAAGGATGGAGGGGATAGTTTGGAGCTCGGCCAGATGGGAAATTAGTTCAGCTACCTCCGGGCTGTGTTCTGCCGGGGGTGGGGGAAGTTCAGCGACAGCCTTCTCGATGAGTGCTTTCTCCTGGTCCCCCGGTGAAGCTTCCAGCTGGGTGGAGGTCTCTTCCTCCCCCAGGAAAAATTCTCGCACAGATTGGGAAATGGCGACTCGCCCCGTGATCCACCACGCAATGGCCGTCAGCAGGATAAAAACCGCCACGAGTTGCTGGATCGATCGTTGCATGAACAGGTTGGGGTTAGGGTGAGCGATGATGACGTGCGCTTCAATGGGTCAGGACTTGCCGTTGGTCAGCAGTTTGCGAAGAAAAGGAATGGCACGTTTATGGAAATTCGGGCTGCTCTTCTGCCTGGCTGCGGGGTCCATCCGCATGGCCCATGCTGCCGCGACTCCCGAGCAACATCAGAAGCTGGTGGAGACCTGCCGTTGGTTGGCGGCCCAAAATTTGGCCTATTCCCAATCGTGGCAACCTCCGGGCCATCCTTATGTCATCACGATGGACTGCTCCAACACGATCCGATACATCGTCTGGAAAGTCTTTGGCATCAATTTGCCCCGCACGGCCTCAGACCAATACGTGATCTTGAGGCAGAAAAACAAAGTCCGTTCCGTTCCCTGCCAAGCGGATGGATCCGTGGATCAGAATCGCTTGTTAGCCTTGTTGCGGAGCGGGGACCTGCTTTTTTGGGAATGGACCTACAATGTGCCCAGAAATCCTCCCATCAGTCATGTGATGATCTATCTCGGGAGAAAAAAGAACGGGCAGGCGATGATGGCGGGCTCCTCCCAAAGGCATGACGGGGAGAGAGGGGGAGGAGTGGATGTTTACGCTTTCGACCCCAACGCCCCTTGCGGCAACGCGAGAAACTTTTTCAATTTCATCACCCATCGAGGCCGCCTGGTGGCCTACGCGCGGCCCACGGCGGAGCCGGGTTGGGGTGAGAAAAGTAATTAGAACACCGTCGGCATTCCCTCGACTAAAAATCGGACATCCGGAAGTCGCCCCGAGCGCGTGGCCTCCTGCATCAATCGCTGGGGGGGCTCGTGGAGGGGTTCGTAGCTCAAGCGGTAAGTTCCGAAATGCATCGGAATGAGGATTTTCGAACGCAAGTCCTCGAAGGCTCGCATGGCCTGCTCGGGATCGAGGTGATTTTCCCCGAATTTCGGTCCGTGGTAGGCCCCAATGGGCAACAGGGCGATCTCCGGTTTTAGTTTTTTTCCGATCTCCTTGAAGCCCTCAAAATAGCCCGAGTCCCCGGCGTGGTAGACGGAGCGATGGCCCATATCGATGACATATCCGCCATAGCCGCGGTGATGATCGGTGACCTTGCGGGCGCCCCAGTGCTTGGCGGGAACAAAGGTGATGGCGGCGGAGGGAAAACGGAGGCGCTCCCACCACTTCATTTCGTAAACTTTTTCGAAACCGATTCCGTGCACGAGGTCGCCCACTCCCGAGGGAACGACGATGGGTTGGTTGGCGGCAATGCGGCGAAGGCTCCGCCGGTTGAGGTGATCAAAATGGGCGTGGGTGATGAGCACCAGATCAATGTTGGGTAAATGGTGGTGGGCCAGACCGGCATGGCGCAACCGCCGCACCACGAGCAGCCAGTTGGCCCAATTCGGATCCACCAGGATGTTGCCGTGAGGTCCCTGGATCAAAAAAGAGGCATGGCCGATCCAGGTGATGGAAATCTGCCCATGACGGAGTTTGGGGAAGATGGGGGGAGTGCGGGTGCGGTGGCCGCGCTTGCGGGAGAAAAGAGCCGGTAACAACACATCCGTGATGAAGCGGTGGGGGCGTGGGCGTTTTCGAGGGTGGGCGGGGCGCGTCGTCAAGATTCCCAGATTGATGGGAAACCAACGGGCGGGCAACCCGTCACCGGAGTTGGCCGAAGGGTCCGGTTCAGGCATTCTGGGGATCGTGAGCCACCACCGGAAAGCCGCACTGAGGGAGGAGATCCGTCAGAAGATGGCGGGTTGGGATAAGCCGGCCCGCCAGGCAGCTTCGCAAAAAATCCAGGAGGTTGTTTTGGGGCATGCCTCTTGGGCCGCGGCCCAGACTATCGCCCTGTATCTCTCCTTGCCCGACGAACCCGAAACACGGGGAATCCTTCAGGCGGCCATGGCCGCAGGAAAACGGGTGGTCATGCCAAAGATCGACCTGAGCGAAGGGTTGACCTGGTGGATGTTGCAGGGTTCCAATCTTCCTCCCACTTCCAGCCTCTGGGAGCCAACCCCGGAGAAATCGGTTCGGGTTTCCGTGGAGGAGATCGGTGGATTTCTGGTTCCGGGCCGGGCCTTTGATTCCAAAGGAGCGCGTTTGGGGCGGGGGGGAGGCCACTATGATCGGGCTTTGGCACGGCGGATGAGGCAGTCGTGGGTCGTGGGGCTGTTTTACTCCCTGCAGGAGTTGCCGGACATTCCGCAGGAACCGCACGACATTCCCCTTCCAGCGGTCGTGACGGAGAGCGGCTGGAGAAAGCTTTCATGAATGACCACGAGAAACCATTTCTCGACCACATTGAGGATCTGCGTTGGGTCATCCTGAAATGTGCGGCCGCGATCGGCTCCGGTTCGATCATCGGAGTCCTGGGAATTGGGCAGGTGATGGAGGCGATTCGGTGGCCCCTGAAGCAGGCCCAAGGCCATCTCCCGCTCCCGCACCCCAGCACCCTCCTGGCCTTGCAGGTGACCGATCCGATGACGGTGACGTTGCAGATCGGCATCGGTGCCGGAATTCTTCTTTCCCTTCCGGTGGTGCTGTTTTTTGTCGGGCAGTATCTTTTGCCTGCCTTGGAGCCGAAGGAGCGGGGCATGCTGTTGCCGGCCTTCTCCGTGGGGGCCTTTCTTTTTCTGGTCGGGGCGGCGTTTTGTTATTTTTTGGTTCTGCCGCAGGCCCTCCGTTTTTTTCAGGACTTCAACCATTGGCTTGGATTGGAGACCAGTTGGACCATGGCGAGTTACACCGATTTCGTCCTCCAAATGCTGGTGGGATTCGGGCTCTCTTTTGAGTTACCGCTGGTGATGGTCCTCCTGGCCCGTTTGGGGATTTTGCAAAAATCGGTGGTCACGGCTCATCGGCGTCACGCTATCGTGATTCTTTTGGTGGTGGCGGCCTGTGTCACGCCAACCTCCGATCCTTTCAATCTGGCCCTGATGTTTGTCCCTTTGTACGGCCTTTTTGAGCTTGGACTGGCGGGCATGGGTTGGGCCGAGAGCCTGCGTCGGGCCACGCCCTCGGGATAGAGGCTTCTTTCGCATTTTCGAAGAGCGGGCTTTGGGGCATTCTCTGCCCTCATGCCTTCTGTATTCCTCAAGACCTATGGCTGCCAGATGAACGAGCGGGACTCCGAGCAGGTCGCCCGCTCGTTGCTGGATCGCGGATACCGGCGGGCCAGTTCGGAGAAGGAGGCCGATGTGATCCTGTTGAACACCTGTAGTGTCCGGGATCTGGCGGAACAAAAGGCCCTACGCAAGATGATGAATCTCCGGGCCCTAAGAAAGAAGAATCCGGAGGTGGTCTTGGGGTTCCTGGGGTGCATGGCCCAACGCAAAGGAGGGTCTTTGGAAAAAGAGATGAAGGGGCTGGATCTGGTGGTCGGGACCCAGAAGTTTCACCGGGTGGCCGATTTGGTGGACGAGGCTCGGCTGGCACGGAAAGAGGGTCGGCCCCGGTTTCTGGCCGAGGTGGGCGAGGAGGAGGGTTCGGAGCGAACGATTCGCGATCACACCCTAACCCCCAAACAGATGACCGCTTTTGTCTCGGTGATGCAGGGATGCGACATGCACTGTTCGTTTTGTATCGTTCCGACCACCCGCGGAAATGAACGCTCCCGCCCGATGGCAGAAATCGTCGAAGAGGTGCGATCCTTGGTTTCCCAAGGAGTAAAAGAGGTCACCCTGCTAGGGCAGATCGTTAACATGTATGGCCGGCGCGAATTTTCCACGGTGGCCGGCAAGACGCCTTTCGTCCAACTCCTGGAGGAACTCGAAAAAGTCGGGGGATTGGAGCGGTTGCGTTTCACCTCGCCCCATCCGCGAGGCATGAAGGCGGATCTGATCGGTTGTTACGGAAGGCTGGAGAAGCTTTGCGAGCATCTACATCTCCCGGTGCAGTCGGGTTCCGACCGCATGCTCAAGGTCATGGGACGGGGGTATACGTCCGACCAGTATCGCCGGATCATCGAGCAGGTACGGGACCGTTGTCCGGAAGTGGGACTGACCACGGACGTGATCGTTGGCTACCCTGGGGAGACCGAGGAGGATTATCAGGCGACCTTTAAACTTTTGGAAGAGGTGGAGTTTGATAATGCCTTTATCTTCCGATACTCCCCCCGGGAGGGAACGCGGGCGGCCAAGGAAAAAGCCACGGAAATTCCCGAGAAAGTGAAGGAGGAGAGAAATCAGGGTCTTCTCCGTCTTTTGACCCGTCAGGCCAAAGCTCGGGCCAAGGGAAGAATCGGCTCCCTTGTGGAGATTTTGGTGGAGGGTCCTAGCAAAACGAACGCCGAACGCCTGACCGGCAGAACCCGGCAAAACTGGCCGGTGGTTTTTGAGGGAGGGGTGCGCCACCTTGGGCAACTGCTGACCGTGCGAATCACCGAATCAACCGGGTTTACCGATTACGCGGATCCATCCATTCTCGGTTGAGGGCTTTATGATTTATTCCTTTTCTCTTTCGCAGGTCTCCGTCTGGCTGGGGTTCGCCCTTTTCGTGGGGCACGCCTGGTGTTTTTTTGACTACGCCCGGTGTGCGGCGTGGTGGAGAACCTTTCCCCGATCGGATCGTATGGGCGGGATTCTTTTGGCGGCGGCGACGGCCTGGACGGCGTGGCTGGCGGGAACCATCAATCTGATGGAGTACACCAAGTACCGACCCCTGTTTATCGTCGGCGTGGTCGGTCTGGGAGTGAGCAGCTGGCTCTATGTCAGGGAATTCATCGCCGTGAGGTCGCTGGGAATTCTTCTCCTTCTCGGAGCCGATGTTCTTCTGGATGCTGCCTTTCTACGTTATGATGCCGCACGGTTGTTGGTGGTCTCTTATGCCTACGTGCTGATTTTGGAGGGCATGTTCATGGTGGGGGCACCTTACCTGTTGCGGGATGTCATTGAGTGGGCTTTGGCCAATCCCACCCGCGGCAAGGGCTTGTTGGTCCCGGGGATCGTTTTTGGACTTCTGCTCATGGCGCTGGGGCTTTTCGTCTACTAGGGAAAAGACGGTTGGGACCGATCAGGGCCCCTCGGGATGAATATTCTGGTGATCCGTGGCGGGGCGTTGGGAGATTTTCTTTTGACCCTGCCCGCGGTCGCCGGGTTGCGGCAGAAATGGCCGGAAGCCCGAATCGAGATGGTGGCGGCCAAAAAATTTGGTGAACTGGTCGCTGGCCCGGGAGCCGTCGATGCCGTTCGTCCGATCGACCAACCGGGATTGGCGGGTTTCTACGCCACCGGGGGAGTGCTGGATCCGGACTGGTGCGACTATTTTTCCGAATTTGATCTGACGGTTTCCTATCTCTTTGATCCGGACGGAATTTTTGCCGGGAATTGGCGGCGGGGAGGTGGGACCGGGCAATATCTCGCCTTGGATCCGAGAAATCCGACCGAGGAAGCGTGGCGATATCTGGCCCGTCCCCTGAGAGAGTTGGGGCTTGAGCCGCAGGCCGCCCACCGGATTTATGGCCACAAGCTTCCCACCGCACGCGAGGCTGTGGTTCGGGCCAAGCGGGTGGTCATCCATCCGGGGAGTGGAAGTCCCAAAAAGAATTGGCCTCTAACCGATTGGGTGGAGTCGTTGGAGGGGTGTGGAATTGATTCTCTGATGGAAGTCGTCTGGCTTTTGGGAGAGGCCGAAGTGGAACTGGGTAGCAAGCTGCCCGAAAAATGGAAAGCGCCTCCCCACCGCGTTGTGTCTCAAAGGCCTTTGCCGGAGGTGTTCGGCATTTTGCGGAATGCCGATCTTTATTTGGGTCACGACAGTGGAGTGAGCCATTTGGCGGCATGGTCTGGGGTGAGATGCGGTCTTTTATTTGGTCCCACGGACCCGAAAATATGGGCCCCGCCCGGTGAAAAGGTGACATGTTGGAGTAGGGGCGGAACGTGGCCCGACCCCCGGGAGTGGGCGGAGTGGTTGCGGGGGCTGCTCAAAAAAGGATAGGATGAGTCTTCTATGATCATCGTTCTCCGTCCGAAAACCGAGGAGGCCCGCGTGAAGCAGGTGGAGGCGGAGGTGCGCAAACTGGGCTACGAGCCCAGGACCATTCACGGCGAGATCCAGACGGTCATTGCCGCCATCGGGGACGAGAGGGGTCATGCGTCCCTCGAAAGTTTGGCCACCTGGCCCCAGGTGGAATCCGTCCTTCCGGTTCAGCGGCGCTATAAGCTGGTGGCGCAGGAGGGAAGAAAAACCCCGACGGTGGTGAAGGTGAACGGGGTGGGGATTGGTGGGAACCAGCCTTTCTGCCTAATGGCGGGGCCCTGCTCGGTGGAGTCCGAGGAGCAGCTTTTGACCGTGGCCCGGGCAGTCAAAAAAGCCGGGGCCACTTTTTTGCGTGGCGGCGCCTTCAAACCGAGAACATCCCCTTACGAATTCCAGGGACTGGGGGAGAAGGGTTTGGAGCTTTTGGCTCTGGCTAAAAAGGAGACGGGTTTGGGGATTGTCACGGAGGTGTTGTCCGAACTGCATGTCGACAAAGTGGCAGCGGTGGCCGACATCCTGCAGATCGGAGCCCGCAACTCGCAGAACTTTTCGCTTTTGAGGGCGGCGGCCGCATCCGGTCGGGCAGTGTTGTTGAAGCGGGGATTGGCCATGAAGATCGAGGAGTGGCTCTTGGCCGCGGAATACGTGATGAGTTCCGGCAACGGGCAGGTGATTTTGTGCGAGCGGGGAATCCGGACCTTTGAGACTGCCGTGCGCAACACCCTAGATCTGGGGGCGGTGGCCCTGGCCAAACAGGAAAGCCACCTGCCGGTGATCGTGGATCCGAGCCAGGGGGCGGGCCGGGCGGATCTGGTGATTGCGTTAAGCCGAGCCTCGGCGGCGATCGGAGCGGACGGGCTGCTGGTGGAGGTGCACCCGAATCCGGCGGAGGCCAAGAGCGACGGGCAACAGCAACTGGATCTGAAAGGGTTGGAACGACTGGTTAAGGAAGTGGCGCCTTTTGTGAAGGCGGCAGGGAGGGTGGCGTGAGCGCTAAGAGGAATCCACCCCGGGCACAAAGGGTTCTGGTGATCGATGACGAAGCGGACGTGGCCTATTCCTTCCAACGGGTGGTGGCGGATGAGCCCGTGGAGGTCGTGGGGTCGACGAGTGGCACGGAGGGACTCAAGAAACTGAAAAAAGATCCGTATGATCTGGTTTTGCTCGATGTCCGGATCGGGGAGGAGGACGGGCTCGAGGTTTTCCGGCAGTTGAGGAAGGAGCACCCGCGCCAGTTGGTGATTGTGATGACGGCCCATGGAACGGCGCAGACGGCGATCGAGGCGATGAAGTTGGGGGCGTTTGATTACATCCTGAAGCCGTTCGATGTGCCGGAGCTATTGTCCATTTTGCGACGGGGACTGCAGACGGCCGCCTCGATGAGGGAGTTGGCTTCCGGGGAGGGGAGAAAAGCGGCGGAGGACAAAAGTGCCGCCCCGGGGTTGATCGGGGCCTCCCCGGCCATGCAAAAAATCTACAAGTTGGTAGGGCAGGTGGCCCGGGCGGATGCGGCCGTCCTGTTGGTGGGCGAGAGCGGAACGGGCAAAGAGCTGGTGGCCCGTGCGATCTACGCCAACAGCCCCCGCGCTGCCCGCCCTTATGTGGCGATCAATTGTGCGGCTATTCCCGACACGTTGCTGGAAAGTGAGCTCTTCGGTCATGAGCGGGGGGCTTTTACCGGGGCGTTGACGCAGAGAATCGGAAAGTTTGAGCGGGCCGACGGGGGGACCATTTTTCTGGACGAGATCGGGGACATGCCGTTGGCCCTACAGGCGAAACTTTTGCGGGTCCTGCAGAACGGAGAGTTTCAGAGATTGGGCGGCGACCAGACCCTGCGCACCAAGGTCAGGGTGATTGCCGCCACGAACAAGGATCTGACGGCGATGGTGAAGGCCAAGACCTTCCGGGAAGATCTTTTTTACCGATTAAACGTGGTCCAGATCCAGTTGCCCCCGCTCCGGGAGAGACCGGAGGATGTGTTGCCTTTGGCGGAGCATTTTCTCAAACGGGTGGGCAAAGATCAGGCCCTCAAACTTTCTCCGGCGGTCAAAAAAGCCCTGCAGGGTTATGCCTGGCCCGGGAATGTGCGGGAACTGGAAAACGCGATCGAACGGTCGGTGGTGTGCGCCGCCTCCCACTCGATTGAGCCGGGGGATCTTCCGCCGGAGATTAGTGGGACAACGATTTCTTCGGCGGGAGCCACAGCGGGTTCCGAATGGTGGGGCATGGTGGCGAACTTGGCGGGACAAGGAGGGGACCTCTTGGCGGCAGGGGAGAAACTTTTAGTGGAGAAGGCGCTGGCCCAAGCCGGCGGAAACGTCAAAAAAGCCTCGGAAATTCTCGGGGTAACGAGAGCGGCCTTACGCACAAGGGTCGAGCGGTACGGATTTTCGGCCAAAGAGTAAACCCCCGCTCGCTTGCTGAGTTCCGTTCTTCGAAGTGGCACAAAACCTGCTAGTTTGGTGGCATGTCGAAACCCGTGAGAAAAAAAGCCAAGCGGGCCTCCCTGCTTGCCGGCTTAGCAGAATACGCTCCTAGCAAGGCTTTCGATGAAATGGCCGAAGGTCGGGGCCAGGTTCGGGGGCTTTATGAAGGGCTCCGGGACTCCTTGCAACTGGTCGATCCTCCGCGTCTGGCCCAGGGCAGAGCCTCCTTGGAGGCTTCCTTTTTGCGGCGGGGAATCACCTTCACGGTTTATAACGACCCCACTGGCACGGAGCGTATTTTTCCCTTTGATCCTTTGCCCCGATTGATTCCGCAGAGGGACTGGGAGCGGATTGAAAAGGGCCTGATTCAGCGGGTCACAGCACTGAATCTCTTTCTCAAGGATATATATGGGGATCAGAAAATCCTGCAGGAGGGGATTCTTCCCCCGGCCGTGGTCCACTCGGCCAAGCACTTGCGACGGGAAGTGGCCGGACTGAAGGTTCCCCTCGATGTCTATATCCACATCTGTGGAACGGATCGGATCC
>Ga0214923_10004622_pt1 | contig 16499 bp, 12 predicted proteins | sample LL1510_MetaG_FD_177993 | JGI IMG/M metagenome (GOLD analysis project Ga0214923, IMG submission 177993) | Freshwater microbial communities from Lake Lanier, Atlanta, Georgia, United States - LL-1510 | ecosystem: Environmental > Aquatic > Freshwater > Lake | place: USA: Georgia | collected...
TTAAATTAGTTATTGGCACTTCACTTGATAGTTATTGGGATTTGATGGATATTATAGAAACTGAAGTTAAATTTAGAAATGTTCCATTAGAATATGTTAAAAATACTATTATAACTGTCAATTCTCCACAACAATTATCTGACAGAGATATTAATATTTTATATAATGCATGTGATGTAGGATTAAATACAGCTGACGGCGAAGGATTTGGATTATGTGGTTTTGAAGGATTAGCAATAGGTAAAGCTCAAATATCCGCATATGTTGGAGGAATGAGAGAATTTTTAAATGATAATATTTCTATATTGGTTCATCCAAAATTAAATATTTATTTAGAAAATAGACATGCTGCAAGTGGTATAGGAGGAATTGCCGAATTATGCGATCCTCATGATTTTGCGGAGGCATTTTGGAAATATTTAAGTTCTCCAGATTTGATGCAAAAACATGCAACAAGAGGAAGACAACATATATTAACCAATTACAGATGGGAAGAATTGGTTAAATATCTTCATTCAACTATACTACCTAAATTATAACGATATGACAACATAGCAATAATATTATTAATTATATATTCAATATCTGTAATGATATCATCAATTTCAATTTCTAATTCGAGTTGATAGGATAATTCCATTATATACGAGTTTTATAAAATAACCTAACATTAAATAAACAAATACATCAATTTTTATTTTTTTGTCTGTAAATAATAAATATTCGACTATTATTAAAACCAATGCTAATTTTATGTTAAAAAATCCAAATAATATAATCAAAATACAATTCAAACTTATATTAAATCCAAAGATATTAAATATAACAGCCTTATAAATATATTTGATATCTTTATTTTGTAATAAAAATTTATCTATAACTAATGGAAAATTATATTCATTAATATTATTACTTGTATCATAGGTTTGATAAACTAAAGGTTCTGTCATTGAAATAATATTTATATTATTGTTATACAATGCCAATAAACATAATTCGATATCTATATGATGAGTTATTTTATTTATATTATCTAAAATTTTTTTAGCACCTTCAATAGTGATTATATAAGCCAATGTTTGAGATATAAATATTTGTTTGTAGAAATATTTATTTATATTCATAAATTTAATATTTTTATTATGAAATATATTATCAGTCATAAATATGATATCATATTTTTCTGGAGAATTTTTGAATGTATTGTTAAATTTATATAAAAAATTGTCTTTTAAAATAAAATCATCTTCTAAAATAAGAGCTTTATTTATTCCTTCTCTAACAATCTTTTTCCATAAATTTATATGAGACATTCCGCAACCAATCATTGAAGGTGATGCTAGAATATTGCCAATATCAGTTGTTATATTTTTTCTTTCTTTTTCTGTTAATATGGATCCATCGATACCAGGAAAACGCTCATAATTATTTATATTATATTTGGATAATTGTTTTTTACAGTTTTCATATCTATCAATATCTTTGTCTAAATTAATAATAAAAATTTTATCAATATTATTCATATTTAATTATTAATTAGTATTTAAAAAAATGATTAATATTCGTATTTTTATATAATAAATAATTAAATGGAAAATCGCGTATCATCATCACTTGTATTTGATGCATCGCATAGACGATTTTCAATTTTAAATATTTATAATGATGATGAAGATGAGGAAGAAAACGAAATATTTTATTATAAAGTTCCTATCGAAGCATTAAAGAAGGATATTCAACAAAATAAAGAAGAGGCTTTTAATCCATATCAAAATAAATGCTGTATTATTTCTTAAATAATTATCTTTAATAAAAGCAAATATGGCATCTCCAGAAATGAGTGATTATAAAATTATTCTTATAGATACAGAAAATGTTAGTTATAATGGCAATACCAGTAATTTTAGTTTTCATATAAATTTATCCGATCATTTAAAAGATGTATATAAAATTAAGATTTTATTTGATGCTATTTCTATACTCACGACGAAATTAACAAATCCGGCTTTAACTACTAATCTTGATACAATTTATATAAATTGTAATGACTATGATAGAGTTCGAACAACAATAGGTGATAATATAAATATGTCTTATTTCGATTCGATAATGATAGATCTAAATAAAATCAAAAATAATCAAGGAGTATATGAAACAACGATGTATAACGATTTTAACGAAAATGAAGGCGATTATTATTTGAACCCTGTCATATCTCAATTAAAACGAATAGATATTCAACTATTCGACAAAAATAATAAAATAATAACTAAAGATTATATTAACCGGTTTGTAATGAAGTTATGTATTTATTACAACAAAAAGAAAATATCCCAATTTTAAGTTTATTTTTTATCCGTATATTCGGTTTCATCATCATCGCTACTATCCTCCTCATTATTACTCAAATCAACTTCTTCTTCTTCATAATCGTCGCTTAATGCCTCTTTTGCATCTTCGTTATTATCTTTATCTTTATTTTTATTATTATCATTATCATTATCATTATCATTAATTGTTATAACCTTAATTTCTTCTTTAACCTCTTTAAGAACGTCTTCTTCCTCTATTTCTTTTACCTCTTTAAGAACTTCTACTTTAATTTCTTCTTCATCCTTATCGCTATAATCTTCAAGTTTTAATTCTTCTTTTTTAGGTTCCTCTTCATCGTCTTCATCGCCTTCATCGTCTTCATCGTCTTCATCGTCTTCGTCGTCTTCGTCTTCGTCTTCTTCGTCTTCGTCGTCGTCTTCTTCGTCTTCTTCGTCTTCGTCGTCGTCTTCGTCGTCTTCGTCTTCATCGTCTTCTTCGTCGTCTTCTTCTTCTTCGTCGGCGATTAAAAGATCATCTAAAATAAGATCAAATGGAGTGCAATCGCGAATTGTAATTTTGATGATTTTGCGTATATTTTTTTCGATTAAATTTAGATGATATTGTTTTTCGGATGGTTTTAAATTTTTATGTGAGAACAAATAAGCATTTTTCCAACAGAATATGCCACTATTAATTAGACATTTATGAATAAAATCGACGATATTAATTATAGGAATTTTTTTATAATCTATTTTTTTATTATCGATTTTTAATTTTATATTTATAATAATTATTTCTTTTAATAACTTACTCAATAATTGGTTATTCTCGCATGCACTTAATATTTTTTCAGCATGTTCTGAAATTATATGATTATTCCAATTTTTAATTTGCGCCATTTTTTGCTGAAATTCTTGTGTGTTACCACATGATTTATAAATATTATAAACAATATTACAAACTGGTATAGATATATTATCTAAAATAATATCAATATATTCTTTTTTACTATCTAATAAAGATGTTTGCATTTAGTTATATAAATAAATTACTTTCTTAAATATAAAAATTATATATAAAGACTATTTATATATTCCGATAGTTCGATTTTGTCGCTACCGATTATTTTATTGGTAAGGTTTTTATTATCATAAAAAATGAAAGTTGGCAGAGATTTAACTTCGATAAAATCCAATAATTCTTCATCAGCATCAGTTGAATTAATTTCAGCATAGATAATATTAGAATTATTATTATTTTCTGCGAATTGTGTATATAGTGGAGCTATTTTTTTACAAGGTTCGCACCAATTAGCACCAACTTTAATAATTATTTTAGTATTAGGTTTATTGATATCATTAAAATCGTTAAGATTTTTTAAATGTAATATTTGACCGGTTGATTTAGTTTCCATATAATATAAATAACTATATTATTATTTTCTTAAGTTTATAAAAAAAATGATTAAAAAACTTTAATAAAAATAATTATATGCCATTTGAAGAAATGATACAATTACTGATTTTAATTTTATTTACATTATCATTTATATATTTGGTTGCATTTTTATTAAATAAAACATTAAAAAACCAGAGAAAGATTGAAAGAAAAATTAAAAGAATATTAAATATTCCAGAACATCCTCTAGAAATATTTATAAATCAAGAACAAATTGATAATGACGATCAAAATGAAATAAAAAGAGAAGAAACACGAGTTTTAATAAACACCTAAAACTCTCGCAGATGGATCAATATAAACTTTTCTTTTAATAAAATCAGGTTGCCAATAAAACGGAATAATATTTAATCTTTCTTTTCCAAAATATTGAATGAATTTTTTTTTGTAATAATGAGCTTCTTTTGAAGGTCCAATCAAATCTTCATTATCATTAACATTAATATCCATAATTGTTGATATAATTGAAAACCAAGAATTCTCTTTACTCGAAATACCGTCGCTAAATGCTTCTTTTTTTCTAAATAAACAATCTTCAGGTAAATAGGTTTCGTCATTGAATACTTGTCTCAATAAAAATTTTTCACAATTATTATAAGAAGGCATTCTCATTTTTTTTGGTATTTGCCAAATCGTTTTAACAAAATTGATATCTAAAAATGGAACTCTGGCTTCTAATCCAAAATAAGCCAATGTTCTATCAAGTCTTCGTCCATCATACATATGAATATTTTTAGTATATTTCAAACATGATTTATGGAATTCATCTGGGTCTGGTGCATAATAATTAAAAATATAACCTCCTAAAACTTCATCAGATCCATCACCATTAATAATTATTTTTATTTTTGTAAATTGTTTAATATATTTACTTAAAAGATATTGTCCGCAACTTGCACGAATAGTTGTAATATCATAAGTACAAGTTGCATAAATAACATTGTCAATTGCGGTCAATGCTTCTTTTTCAGTCATAATAATTTCTTTATGGTCTGAGTTTATAAATGCTGCAACTTTCTTGGCATATGGTAAATCGGTAGAATTTTCAAACCCAATTGAAAAAGTTTTAATTTGTTTTGGATATACCAATTTAGCAGCAATAGAACAAATAATACTCGAATCAAGTCCGCCAGATAAATAAAAACCGATATCATTAATATCATCAGCCATTAATCTAATTCTAACGGCCTCAACCAATGAATTTTTAATATCAATTAAATTATATTCAGGATTTGTTTGAATATCATAAATTCCATTAGTTATATCATATTTAGTATTTGTATTATTATAATAATCATAAACAATAACAGAACCGCAAGGAAATTCAGCAACTTCTGTAAAATCTTTTGGTATTCCTTTTAATTCAGAGCTGAAAATTAATTCATCGTCTCCGCGTTTAGAATGATATAAAGGTCTAACTCCAAAAACATCACGTCCAGCAATAATTTTATTTATTTTTTCATTTTCGAAAGTCATAATAACAAATGCGAATTCGCCAATAACTTCATTTTTGATAATATCAATAAAATCATCAAAATTTAATTTTTTAAATAATTTTAAAATACACATACAATCATTAACACATTGAATATTATTTTTATATGCCAATTCTTTATAATTATAAATTTCACCATTACAAATAAAAATAATATTATTATCAATAAATGGTTGCATTCCTTCTAAGTTTTTATTAATAATTGCGAGACGATGAAAACCAATAGCTGCTTCTTTATATTTCATATAAACAGATGCATCTGGGCCTCTGTGAGAAATCGTATTAAAATATTCATAATAATCTTTTTTTTTAAATTGTGAAATATAAGCCCAAATGCCACACATTAATAATATAAATAAATGATAATTTTATATATAAAAAAAAAATGAATATTTTTATATAATCATACAACTTTAATAATTAATTATGGAACTTCCCGAATCATTTTGTTGGAATATTCTAGACAAATATTTCACAGAAAATAAATCAATTGATTCGATAAGTCCATTAGTAAAACATCAAATAGACAGTTATAATAAATTCATAAATACTACATTGCCTCAAATTATCAGCGGTTTTAATCCTATTAAAATAACAGCTAAACAAACAGAAGTTGATAATAAAATTAAACACATTAATATTAATGTTTTGAATCCGTCATTGACAAAACCTATTTATCAATTGCCCGACGGAACTCAAACAATAATGACACCATATATTGCACGAATGAATAATTTGACATATTCCAGTCCGTTATACGTAAACGTACATATAATTATAGAATTTTTAAATGAGGATAATATCATTGTAAAAATCGACAAGTATGTTAATAATGTTTATATTGGTAAAATTCCTATTATGGTTCGTTCAAATGCTTGTGTATTACATCAATTACCAGCGATTGGCGACAGTGACAATAATGAATGTAGATATGATTATGGAGGCTATTTTATTGTCAATGGCAATGAAAAAGTCTTAATTATGCAAGATAGAATTAATGAAAATGATACATTGATATTTGCACCTAATAATAATAGTGATGGATTATATGCAGAAATTAGATCTATGAACGATTCAATTTATTTACCACCTAAAACAACTAGTTTAAATATGAGTGGTAAATTAAATCATATGGGTAGAAGTATTCGTTTAAATACTTCTTTTATAAGGAGTGAAATCCCAGTATTTATAATGTTTAGAGCACTTGGTATTATTTCAGATAAAGAAATTATTCAACATATTGTATATGATTTAGATAATAAAGATAATCAAAGAATTATCGGTCAATTGATGGCGTGTTGTGATGATGCATCAGATATTCACACACAAGAACAAGCTGAAGAAGTTTTAATTAAAATTATGACAGGTGTTAATAAAACAACTCAAAATACAACGAAAATATTAAGAGACAATATTATTAATGATTTCTTGCCACATGTTGGCAAGAATTACAGAAGAAAGGCATTATATTTAGGTTATATGATTCGAAAGATGATTAGAATTTATTTAGGTTATGATACATATGATAACCGCGATTCATATATGAATAAAAGAATAGATAGTCCAGGAATTTTATTGAGTAATTTATTTAGACAATGTTATGGAAAAATGAGTAAAGAAATTAAAGGATTGATTGAGAGAGAATTAAATTTATGGCGTGCTAATTATAATAATACGACAACTGATATTATTAATGATAATAATATTCATCGATATTTCAAACAATCTCTTTTAGATTCGTGGTTAAAATATTCATTATCTACAGGAAATTGGGGAATTAAAAGTATTGGAAGTTTTCAAAATATTAAACAAGGCGTTTCACAGGTTTTAAATAGAATGTCTTATGCTAGTACTTTATCACATTTGAGAAGAATTAGCACTTCCATGGAAAAGAATGGCAAATTAGTACAACCGCGTAAATTAGATAATTCACAATTTAATATGATTTGTCCTGCAGAATGTTTCCATCCAGATACACCTATATTATTATGGAATGGAACTATTAAAAAAGCATGTGATATTATTATCGGAGATAATTTAATTGATGATAATGGAAATGCTGTTAGAGTTAAAAGCACTTGTTCAGGGATTAAAAGAATGTATGAAGTAATTCAACATAAAACAAATTTTATGAATTATATTGTAACTGATAATCATATTCTAACATTAAAAGTAAAAAAATATAAAACTATTAGAAACCATAGAGGAAAAAAAGAATTATTATGGTTTGATAAGAAAGAATTAACATATAAATACAATAAATTTAACAATATTGAAGATTTGCATAAATTTAGTTCATCTATAGATGATGATAATATTATTGATATTACAATCGACCAATATTTATCTTTACCAGAAAATGTTAAAAAACAATTATATACATTTAAATCAAATGGTATTAATTGGGATACAAAAGAAGTTGAATTAGATCCATATATATTAGGTTTATGGTTAGGTGATGGATTATCATCTGGTGATGGATTTATCACAGCTGATGAAGAATTACTTGATATGTGGATTAAATGGGGCAAAAATAATGATGCAACTATTAAAAAAAATAATTGTAAATATAGATATACTATTAGTTCAACAATTAATAAAACAGAACAAGCACCTCTTAAAAAAATATTAAAAAAATATAATTTAGTTAAAAATAAACATATTCCATTGGATTATTTAATTAATGATCGTAAAACAAGATTAGCTGTTTTAGCTGGATTAATAGATACTGATGGAAATGTAAGAGCAAACAAACACGAAATTAGAATATGTCAAGGAAAACCAAATTATAAAATTATATATGATACTGAATTCTTAGCAAGAAGTTTAGGATTTTCGTGTCATTTAAATGATGGTGTATGTTCTTATACAGTTAATGAAGAAAATAGATATCGTCCTTATAAAGAATTAACAATTACCGGAAAATATTTATATGAAATACCAACTATTCTTAATAGAAAAAAATTAAATAAATGTAATAATCCAACATATGAAAAAAGATGTTCAAGTTATTTAGAAAGTTCTTTCGAATTAGTAGAAAATAAAGTTCAACAATTTGTTGGATGGCAACTAGATGGAAATGGAAGATTTCTATTAGGTGATATGAGTGTATCGCATAATACTCCAGAGGGAGCATCTGTAGGTCTTGTTAAAAATTTAGCTTTGAGTACTATTATTTCTATTTCAATGAGTAGTACTCATATCAGACAATTAGTAGTAGAATTAGGAACAAATATTTATGATGATAGTTATTCATATATTGTTGAAAATAGTGATAGATGGCACATTGAGACAGAAATTATAACTCAGGCCAGAGAAAAAATAAGCAATTATTTCAAGGAATTAGGAAATGCTAATAATGTATACGTCCAAATTAATGGCGATATCGTAGGATATCATACAAATCCATTATTATTATATAATACTCTCAAACATTATAAAAGATGTGGTATTATTTACCCAATGACCTCAGTTTATTGGAATATTTTAAAAAGATGCATTTGTATTAGTACAGATGCTGGCAGAATGTATAGACCATTATTAATTGTTGATTATGATGAAGAAAATAATAAATGCGAATTGAGAATTAAGCGAATTTTAAGAGAAAAGAAAATGACTTGGAATGAATTCATTAAAAATAAAACATTTGATGATTTAATTTGCCCGAATAATTCTAAAGACGAAGAAGGATTTATTGAATATTTAGATAATAATGAATTGAACCACACGCTAATAGCAATTAATTATTTAGAATTGGATAAAGGAATGAAGGGTAATTCATATCCTCCTAGATATACAAATTGCGAAATTCACGCAAGTTTGATGAATGGTATTTTAGGTGTAAATATTCCTTTCAGTGATCATAATCAATCGCCTAGAAATTGTTATCAATGTTTAGGAGAAGATGAAAAGGTTTTAATGAGTAATGGAAATTATAAATTAATCAAAGAAATTATTAAAGGTGATGAAATCATTTGCTTCGATCCTAAAACAAGTATTACACATAAATCAAAAGTTGTTAATCATTATCATATGAAAACAGCTAAAATTGTTTATAATGTTTATACAATCACAGGAAGAAAGATTATAGCAACACACGACCACAAATTTATGACATTAAATAACTGGGTTGAAGTGTATAAATTTAATAATGAAACTTGTTTAGGTATTAATATGATGTCTAATTATGTTTCATCAATTCCTATTGAAATTGTTAAGATTATTACAGATGATACGACAATCAATAAAGAATTATTAGACCATATGAATAAATCATCATTTGATAATAATGATTATTATATGAGTATTATTAGCAGATTGGCTGGTTATTCATTGAAATCAAATTATTTATTTAAATTGGATAATATTATTGATGATGATGATTTTAATAAAGATGTTAAAACAATTGGATTTAATCTAGACAGTAAATTTAGATTATTCATATCTATTATTATTGATAAAATCGATGATTGGTTGATTAAATCGAGTGATTTAATAAAACGCGAATTTGTAGCTGGTTATTTATATGATAATATTGATGATGGTAACGAACTGATTAAAACATTATTAGATTATTTCAATGTTTCTAAAGAAGATGATATTAATTATTATAGAAAAATTGGTATTAGATATAATTACAATTTGTTAAAGAAATATGCTCTAATTAATGAATATAATTTATATAATGATTATAAGATCAAACATAATCTCGAAGATTTAAATTTTAAGAATTTTTCAAAATTGGTTACAATTAAAGGTAAAATCTTATATATTCCATTTCATTATAAAATAGTCAATAGTAATAATACAATTGCCGATTTAGAAATAGAAAGCGATTTTCACAGCTTCATTGGTGGAGATGGTGGTTTTGCGGTGAGTAATTGTGCTATGGGAAAACAAGCATTAGGAATTTTCGCAAGTAATTTCACAAATCGTATAGATACAATGGGACATATTATTAATTATCCACAAAAACCAATAGTATCAACTAAATTATCTAAATATACAAATAGCAATGAATTGCCGTCGGGTGTAAATGCTATTATAGCTATTATGACCCATTCCGGATTTAATCAAGAAGATAGCGTAATGATAAATAAATCTGCATTAGATCGTGGTTTATTCGTTAGCACTTATTATAAAGCTTTTAGAGATCAATGTGCTAAAAATCATAGTTCAGGAGAAGAAGAAATATTTATAAATCCAAAAGAAATGACAACAATTAAACCTTCATTTTCATATGAAAAATTAGACGATAATGGCTTTGTTCCTAAAAATACTTATATAGATGGTAATGATATTATCGTTGGCAAAGTTATGCCAAGAAAAATTAATGGTAAAAATACATATAGCGATAATTCAACAGCTATGAAAGCAAATGACGATGGTTATATTGATTATAATTATATTGGAACAAATAGTGATGGTTATAAATTCTGTAAAATTAGAATTAGAAAAAATAGAAAACCTGAAGTTGGTGATAAAGTAGCTTCAAGATCCGCACAAAAAGGAAGTATTGGTATGATTTATGAGCATCAAGATATGCCTTTTACAAAAGACGGTATTGTACCTGATATTATTATTAATCCTCATGCAATTCCATCGCGAATGACGATGGCTCAATTGATGGAATGTATTATGGGAAAAGTAAGTTGTTATTTGGGAGCTGAAGGAGATGCAACACCATTTAATAATTGTGGAGTAGAGAATATTGCGAGATTGTTGGAAAAAACAGGATTAGAAAGATATGGAAACGAAATTATGTATAATGGTAGAACCGGAGAACAAATAAAAACAGAAATATTTATCGGTCCTACATATTATCAACGATTAAAACACATGGTAGCCGATAAAATACATTCAAGAGGCAATAATGGTCCGATCGTTATGCTGACTCGCCAATGTTCTGAGGGTAGAGCAAGAGGTGGTGGATTGAGATTGGGAGAAATGGAAAGAGATTGTTTCATAGGACATGGAACAGCATCATTTTTAAAAGAAAAGATGTTGGATTGTGCTGATAATTATCGGGTGTTTATTTGTAAAGAATGCGGAATGATTGCAAATGTAAATCCAGATAGAAATATTTATAAATGTAATTATTGCAAAAATGCAACAAACATAGTACAAATCCGTATTCCATATGCATTTAAATTGCTAACTCAAGAATTATACACAATGAACGTTGTTATGCGTTATAATTGTTCTAATTAATTTTAACATCTGTATATTCTTTATAAATAAATTTAGGCATTATACTGCCTACTTGTGTATTGTTAAATGCGCTATTTAAATCAGTTCCCTGAAATAATAATTTTGATTCAGTGAAAATAGGTTGTACTAATTGATCTTGTCCTATAGAAGTACAAATCGGCGGTTTATATCCAGCAGGTAAATTATAACTAGTATTATGAACGATCGGGTTATAAACTCTCACATATAATTCAGCATTATCATCTAATTTTTTAATATCATCTTTTGTTTTTGTATTTAATGCTAAATGTTCTATAGTCTTATCATTAACATTAGCATTAACATTATCATTAACATTATCATTAGCATTAGCATTAACATTAACATTAACATTAGTATATTTTTCGATTTTAGTTAAATAAGAATTTAAGGTATCTATATCTGTTGTTTCTCCAATTGATTGTTCTGTACCGCCATTTTTAATAGTTGTTTTAACAAGTTCATTATAAACGGTTGGATAGGTTGATTTGACGGTATTAATAATACTTTTAACGATACTGTTATCAGTTGAACCTACAGCTAATAAATCGTTTTTAATTTTTTCGACTTCTTTTTGGAGTATAAGAGATTGGTTATTTGCATCATTTATTTTTTGTTGTGATATTAATTTTAATTCTAAAACATTAAAATGTTTATTGAATAATTGTAATAAAACCTTCTTAGTTAATACATTAGTTGATAATACATCGACTTCGAATTTTTTATAATTATATGATTCCAACATTGAAGCAAATAAGAATTCGTTTAATTGAAGATGTATAAAACAATCTCTTAACGGTGTCATCATTTTAATAGGTAAATCTTCTTTATAGACTGTCGAATAAATGGTAATAATACGATTAATTAAATTTTTCTTAGCTATAGCACCTTCAATGCCATTATTAACATCATTATTTTGAGTTTTTATTAGTTTATCATATTCAGGAGAATTATAAAGAAATTCTTTTAATTCTTCTTTTGTATAATATGCGTATTTTTTTAATTCTTGAATAGTTGGTGGTCGTTCCAATATATATTTAAATATTTCGATTACATCATAGTCATTTATTTTTATACTATCCTTAGGATTTGAAGGAATTAAACTATCTGAAATGGGTTCATCAATAGTATCATATGTATCTGTCACTTTACCTTGATAATTTTTAATATCATCTAAATCTTTTTGAGTGATAAAAGTTTCTTTTATATTATTTGAATTAACTAATAATAATAAGAATATTATCAATATTATTATTACTATTATAGAAATTATTATTCTCATTCTATTATAATAATAAGAAATGTTAAATTATGAAGCCTATTTTAATGATCTTTCAAAATTACATCCAGAAATGTTATATTATATGAAAAAATCTAAAATTTTTAAACATTATACTAACAATTTAACTGACGAGTATTTGTATAAATTAAAACAATTGATAAATAAATATGCAAAAACAAAAGATATAGAATTAAAAAAAACAGTATATTTCTTTAAAAAATATTTGACATTAAAAAGTTATTTATATATGCCTATATCATCGTATGAAAATGAGATTATAATTTTTAATAATAATAATGATACATCTTATCCAAAAAAACATAAAAAACAGCGTCAGGCCGAATTTCATATTTATATAAAAACATTAATCAAACGATTGAACGAAGGTTTAGAAAAGAAAATATCAATACCTTATATAATTGTTAAGAAACTTATTTTACAATTAAAATCTCTAAAAACCTATGATTATTTTTATGAATATTTAAAAAATGTTTATTTATCTAAATGCACTAAGAAAATAGGATTATGCAATTTGCCAAATGGTAAAAATATTTATAAATTATTAGTTAAAAATATTGTTGATAAAACACCGGAGACCGTACATAAAATAGGATTGTCTTTAATATCTAAAATTAAAAAACCAGATTATTCAAAAGAAGAATATTATAAAACTAAAGAAGAATTTTATAAAGATTGCGTAAAAATATCATTACATATTTATAATAATTTTATAACTAAATATTTTTATTATAAACCGGATAAACCTTTTACTATTAAAAAAGTTGTTCCTGTATTGGAAACTAGTTTTCCATTAGCTTATTATACTTATACAGATGATGCTGTATTTATTAATTTGAAATATTATAAAGAATGTTCCAAAAGTTCTGTTTATTCATTATTATTACATGAATGTTTCCATCAATATCATTATAGATTTATGAAACATCATAAATTAAAAGATTATCAAATTTATGGATATGAAAATTTAGCAATGATTGAAGGTTTTGCGCATTATATGGAAATTTATAATGAAAATAATTTAAGTGAAACAGATGATTATTATACTATTTTAAGAAAAATACGATTAGTAGCAGATACAGGTATTAATTATTATAATTGGAGTTATAAAAAAACATATAATTTTATGATAAAACATTTACCAAATAATACAGAAGACATTATAAGCGAAATTGACAGATATATATGTCTGCCAAGTCAAGCATTATGTTATGTAGTAGGAAAATTAGAAATAATTAAACTTAGAGATGCGTTTTTAGAGAAACATAAAGATTTAACAATAAAAGATTTTCATCATAGACTATTAATTAATGGAACTTGTAGTTTAGCTACAATTAAAAAATTAATTCTATGAAATAATTAAATATGAATAAACCAAAAAAATTAAAAAGTTTTAATTTGTTTTTAACCAAATTGAAAAAATCTTCATTGAGTTATTTGAATTTAATTGAAAACAATAATAATTATTATATTAATAGTTGTTGTGAAAACATAACTGACAAATTAGCAATAAGAAATCCTAGTTTTATTATAATAGACGATGATAATAAATATGATATATTGAAAATATTATATTTATCCAATATTGAATACTTATTGAATTTATATAATTATAATATTGTATTATCTGCAAATAAAACGACTTTAATCTATGATAAAAAATATAAATATAGATTATATGCTACTATAGGAACTAATTTAAAAATATATGAAATGATTTCAGATTGTCCCAAAGATATTTATAATCCTCCTAGACAAATTTCTATGACTGATACCAAAGAACCAGAATTAAAAAAATATATCAATAAAGTCAATAAAATTATTAAGGATTTAAAGGAAACTGATTTAAAGAAAATTGCAAAATGTTTGATGGGAGATTTGATATATATAAAAGAGTTTTTGAATAAGAAAACATTATTAAAGGCCGATTATATAAAACTACTCAAAAAGATTTATCCGTATTATATAAATCTAAATGTATATAAGGTTGATAAATTAAAGTCTTTATATAATTTTAATTGTAGGACTATAAAATTAAATTATAATAATAATAGTTGTTATATCGATAGTTTAATAGTCGCGTTATTTAACAGTGAAAACCCGATTGTAGAAAAGATATTATTGAATTCTCCGTTAAATGAAAGAGAAAATAAAAACGATGCAAGATTAATTAGATACGGCGAACAAATACGCGAAGAATTAAAATCATTATATAAAAATATATCAAGAACCACTGATAAAATTACTGTTACAAATTTGCGATCATTACTACAAAAATATTATGATAGATATAAATCAACGATCAATCCAAAATATTCGCGTATAGAATTTACTTATTCTCAAAATGATATTGGTGAAATATTAAATTTTTTTAATTTAATATTTGATTTTCCACAAGTTCTAAAGTTTTCTTTTAATGGTAATATCCAAAAACGCGATTTTTATGATATTAATAATGATATTGATTTTTTTACAGATGATAATATTTATATTAAAAAATATTATCCTAAATATACTAATGTCATAGAATTACCAGATGAAAAACTAATTAGAACTGATAAATATGAATATGTATCGACACCATTATTATTTATTCTAGTAAATCGAATAATGGATATGGAAAAAAAAGACAATATTATTATTCCCGAACTCAAACTTAAATTAAAAGAAAATATTTTATATTTAAATTCGATTATAATACATAATGGTAATGATTATAATCACGGTCATTATATTTGTTTATATGAATGCAAAGGTATATGGTATGAATTCGATGATATGCGAGGTTATAATGTGAAAATTGGTTCATTCAAATATTTATTATCTAATGAAAATTATACACGAAATATAGTAGGATTATTTTATATTAGTATTTAATCAAAATAATTATTATAAACTTCGTCTTCGCCGTATAATTCGATTAACCTAAAAATCCGTTTAGGATGAAGAGCTTTTTGAATTATTTCTTCTCCCAATTCTTCAAAATTCTTTTTTATTTTTTCATAATCGTAGGTGAATATTGCGGGATTTTTAGATAATTGATAATAACTTATTTTATCTGGATATTTTTTAAGTAGTTCGACCGCACTTATATTACCGGACAAATAAAACCAATTAATTTTATCTGGGTTTTTCTTTAATATTTCTATTGTTTCTGGATTATTATTTTTAGAAAAGAAGAACCAATCAATTTTATCAGGATTGGCTTTAAGCAATTTTAGGCCATTTGGATTTAATGATAATATACTCCAATTAATTTTATCAATATTATTATTTAATAATTCCATTCCATTTACATTAGATGAAAGAAAATTCCATTTTATTAAATCATTATTTTGTTTCAATATATTTATACCATTAGGATTTCCGGACAAATAAAATAAATTAATTTTACTTAAATTATTGGCTGAAATTTCGATGGCATTTGGATTATCTGCAATAACACACCAATTGATTTTTTCTTGATTTTCTCTTAAAAGTTCGGTGGCATTTGGATTTATTGAAAGATAAGACCAATCAATCTTATCTTGATTATCTTTTAATAATTCAATTGCATTGGGATTTTTGGATAAATACGACCAATTAATTTTATGAGGATTTTCTTTTAAAAGTTCTATGGCATTTGGATTTTCTGATAATGAAGTCCAATTAATATTATATTTATTTTCTTTCAATATTTCAATAGCATTTGGATTTTTTGATAAT
>Ga0214923_10004625_pt1 | contig 16489 bp, 22 predicted proteins | sample LL1510_MetaG_FD_177993 | JGI IMG/M metagenome (GOLD analysis project Ga0214923, IMG submission 177993) | Freshwater microbial communities from Lake Lanier, Atlanta, Georgia, United States - LL-1510 | ecosystem: Environmental > Aquatic > Freshwater > Lake | place: USA: Georgia | collected...
AGTATGGCAGAAAGATGATAAGGAGAATCCAGTATATTCTGACAAGTTGTTGCAAGTAAAGACATACAATAAATACGAGCATGAGGGGAGCAAAATTGTAGTCACAGAATGCCAAAGAGACAGGATGGATGACTACATAGAGGGTGGAGAATTTGTGGAGATGAAGAGAAAGCATACAAGGGAGTATGATGAAGTCACAAAGGAAATGATGGAGGATAAAATTACATTTAAGGATTATGATAGAAAGAGATTATCACTCTTTACAAGAATGATGGGGGATTATGATAGAAAAAGATATTGACATAACCACGATTTTGAAATAGAATCCCTTCCATGATTACATTGCATACAATCAACCTTAACGGAAAGAAAATAGCATACTCTTCTGAAACAGAATTTCTTGTCCAAGTAGGGAAGGGTAGGGGAGCATATAAGACAAAGTATTCTTTCAAGGGAACACTTCCCCAAGCATTATTTTATTATTCTGGAATCAATGTGGGTAATGGATATAAAAAGCGTCTTTTTGTCCCATCATTCAACAAACCAACACTTGCAAAAGTTATCTCCTAAAATATATGAAATATCCTGCTTGTCACGAAAAATCCCCCTACCATGAACAATGGAAAAGGAGAGTTAAAGAACTTGAAAAGGAAGGATGCGATACTTCTGATGCCCAAGCAATAGCAGATATGGAGTTTGAAATGCCTAAAAAAATAGGGTAAAAAGTGGTGAAAAATGGGGAGATTTGGGGAAGGGTAAAAAAGGATAAGTAGTTGATTATCAGAATAAGAAAAATGAATTGAATAATTCTATAAGGGAGTGTGGAGTAATAAACAAATTTTGATTTAATTTTATTCCAATTCTCCATAATCTTTTCTGATTCAAATATTGTTTTATATTATTCTTGTCTATGGAATAGAAGGGCGAATATAATCTTGTGTATCTAATAGTTGCGCCTATCCAATAGAAATTTTTCGCTATTCACGCCGCGCAACCAGTAATGCACATGGCATCCATGTTGCCTATCTTGGTATGGTGCAGAGTTGGCATAGTTATTGCTTATTTTCCATATTGCAGAACTTGGCATGATTATTGATTATTATCAAATGTGGTGTAATATATTGGTATATGGACTTTCACTTTATCTTTATATTTGGATTTATATTATTCATGTCTCTCCTTATAGTTTATGGAGTATCTTTATGGTTGAATTTTTTGGAATTAAAGAATGCTCTTGAATTGAGAAATGAGTATATTCAGAGGTTGAGAAAAAAAATTGAGGATTCTGAAAAATAGTTCTTGCAATGTTCGGAGAATAGTGTATCATAGGTTCCATGATTAAGGAATAACTTAATAAGAATTTAAAGCAATGTGAAGCTGGTTACTTTACATTGTGAAAACCAGAAATGGTTTTACCCTTGAGGATGGTTGGAAAAGGATTTGGCATCCTCAAGGTTTTTTAAGAACCCTTGGGAGATGGACTGCCTCGGTTTGAATGAACTGCCCATGCACTATAAACTCGATATGGTGCATGGAATAGTAGGTGTCGCCCAAGGGTTCTTTTTTTATCTTAATATGAAAAAAGAATTGACTTTTAAATCAAAATATAATAAAATGAATTGGTTTTTTGACATATAAATCAATATTGAGACTCATTCTCAAGCCATTATTTTTGGGCAGGGTCGGATCCCCTACCCTCGGAATTTGACATCCTGTTCGTCCTGTTTTTTGGTCGAGACTCACCACCTCCCAAATTGTCCAAGCATGATAGCAAAAACCCCTTGGCATGGCAAGAAAAAAGAATCAGAAAAAAATATTTTTTTTAGGCTTGACAACATGGGGGGTTTCATGTTAAAATGATCCAAAGGGTTTTTTCTTAAAATTAAATTTGGGCAGGCTCCGTCCCCCTGCCCTTTAGGTTTTCGGGATGACCTATCTTTCCTTTAGTATGGGTGAAGTATAGCAAAAAGGTTTGAGGATGGCAAGAAAAAAATTCAATTTAAACAAAAAAAATTCATGCCTCCAGAATGCCCTATAAATTGTTTTGATTCTTTTTTCATAGTATGGGTGCGGACAAGGGGGGTGACGAGTTTTAGGGGCGTTTCTGTGCAATTAAAAACGGATTTATTTTTTGCCTATAATAAAAAGGGATTCTTTTTTTATGCCTCAAAAGATTTTTGAATTTTTTTCTTGCCTTTCTCCGATTCTTTCTTTAAAGTATGCGCTCAACCTTAACCAACCAAACTATGCCATACCTATCCATTGACACTAACGCCAAGACAATCAAAGGCCAAAAATTGGGCTTTTTAACTGGCATTCTTTATCTTGCTCCTGCCAATGAAAGCGGCAGAAACCTTTGCGCCCATGCTTCGGCAGGATGCAAAGCGGCTTGCCTTTACACGGCAGGAAGGGGAGCATTCAGCAATATTAAGGAAGCAAGATTGAAGAAAACCCTTGCCTTTCTTAATGATAGAAAAGCCTTTGCAATGGAATTGAAGAAAGAAATTGCAAGCCTCGCCAAGAAAGCGGAAAAGAAGAAAATGACCCCTTGCATTCGCCTGAATGGAACGAGCGATATTCCTTGGCATAATGTCGAAAACATCATGCAAGAAAACCCTCATATTCAATTCTATGACTACACGCCAAACCCTTTCAGAATGTTGCAATTCTTGAATGGGGAATTGCCAGCAAACTATCACCTAACCTTTTCTCGCAAAGAGGATAATGACGGGTTTGTTGAAAATGTTCTCGAAAGGGGGGGCAATGTTGCGGTTGTTTTTCGTAAAGAATTGCCCTCAACATGGAAGGGAAAGAAAGTAGTAAATGGGGATGAAACGGATTTACGCTTTCTGGATGAAAAGAATGTTGTTGTTGGCTTAAAGGCCAAAGGCAAGGGAAGAAAAAATCAATCGGGTTTTATTGTCGATTGAAAAAATAATTGAAAATATTTCTTGCCATCATCCATACTTTCTGGCATACTTCTTTTCGTTCAATCGAACAAACCCTAAACCTAAAACAAATACAAAATGAAAATCCAAGACATCATTGCTAAAGTTGAAACTCGCAAGGGCGCAAACCTTTCGGCAACAATTCACAAAACCCTCAAAACCCTCAAAGGGGTTGAGGATGTCATCGAAAAGAAAACTCGCATCGTCATTCGCGGCGGTATTGATTATGACAATATCGCCCTTGTTCAAGAAATGCGCGAAAGCGGACAACTGCCAGACAAAAACGCTGGCTTGCCTTGGGGTGAATGGGCGCAATTCCCTTATCATATTACGCACAAGGAGCAAGACTACGCAAGGTTTTATCCTGCAAGCGGAATTGATTTTTCAACCCATGTCGAATACTATCGCAACGGCAATGTTGCCACAAAGGAAGAAGTGAAACCCCTTTGCCTCAAAAGTGAGTTTTCAGACAAGGAAGAGAAACCCCTTTGCTATACTATCAAAGCGGAAAATGTTCAGACTCTTGGTTAAAGAGGGTAAAGGTAAAGGGTATGGGGAGAAAACCCCATACCCTTTTTCCCTTTCTTGTGGCATGATGGAAAAATGAAAATAAGAATTTGCTTCCATGTTGTTTGCCTTTTCAGAAACCCTAAAGCGTGGAGATTTTACCTTGCTGGAATTTTTCGAGAAATTTTCTGATTCTTTTTTCTTGACAAGCAAGGGGAAAATATGTTAAAATAATCCAAAGGGTTTTCGCTCAAAATTATATCAGAGCAGCCTCCGTCCCCCTTCGCTCGGTTTTCGCGTTGACCTTCTCTCTCTTTAGTATGGGTGAAGTATAGCAAAGAGAATGGAAGATGGCAAGAAAAAAGAATCGAAAAATAAATTTATTTTTTTCTTGCTATTCTCCATGCCCTCTGTCATAATGCTCTCACGATTGGAATGAATCCAATCCCTAACCAACCCAAACCAAATGAAAATCAAATCGTTCCAAATCAAAGTAAAGAAACCAAAGGCAAGGGGAGTAGCAATCCCCCCAAATCGAATCATCAAGGACAAGACGCAATACAATCGCAAACAAAAACACAAGGGAGGGTATGAACTATGATTGACGAGCAAACCTTAATCGACCTTAAAAAACGGAAACGAGCAAAGGAATTGATACTCTCTATCCTTGCCAAATCAGAATTAAGGGACAAATACCTTCGCGTTCTCTACGGCAAGCTATCCTCGAAACCCAAAAGAAAACAAGTCAAATGATTGACCCAACCAACATTACAAAATACAATCGCAATCAAGGCGAGTTGGAAGAGTTTTTACTTTTCTCTATCATGGTTGCAGGGAAGTCTGCCAAGACGACGACACAAAAATTGAATCAGTTTTTAAATACCCAACAGAAATTCGGGCTAACTAACTTCACTCCTTTGGCTTATGTCGATTATCTTGTGAATAGTGGCTTGCTGGATGCTGTCATAAAAAGTTGCAAGCTTGGACAATACAACAGGTTGTCAAAAGCATTCAAGGGAATTGTCAAATTCCAGAATCGTTTGCATGAAGTATCTGTTCAAGACCTCGAAAGCATATCGGGAATCGGCCCAAAGACAGCAAGGTTTTTCATCCTCCATTCAAAGGAGAATGCTCGCCTTGCTGTCTTGGATACTCATATTCTGAAATGGCTCAAACTTCATGGGGAGAATGCGCCAAAGGCAACCCCAACAGGAAAGAAGTATGCTTTGCTTGAAGGGGCATTCTTGAACTATGCGGAGAAGTATGACCTTCACCCTGCAACCCTCGACCTCCATATCTGGAAACAATACTCACAAAAATAAATCAAATGAAAAAAATACTCAACATCCTATTCCCCTTCAAAGAAATTAAACCCTCTTTGCTTTCTCTGTCTATCCAAACATTTACAGACGAAACCTTCATCGAACAAATCATGCGGCAGGGGAGGTTGTATGAATTTCAATACAAGGAAGGGGTTTTTTTTTATTTCGATTGAATTTTTTTCTCGACAACCTCCCCTTCCTTTGCTACACTATGTTCAGAAAATTAAGGAAGGGTGAGCCTCGAACCAAAAGACAGGGCGAACAGGTGATGAACCACCGAGGGTAGGGTATCCGACCCTGCCCTTAAAAAAATAAAAGTCGGGTATTATATCAGATCGCCCTATGCCTTGTCAAGCCAAAAAATCAAAAGAGGTGAAAAAATATTTTAAAAATAATTGAATTTTTTTCTCGACATTTTCCAATTCATTCTTTAGTATGCTTCCCATGATTACTACTACCAACGACGACGAAATCAACTCACTCTCTCAAATGACAGCAGAGGAAACGGCAGAGTTTGAAGCATTCCTCAACCTTCTTGATGCGACAGAATATCAAGGGGGAGTTTGCGAATAAAAAAAATAAATCAAAATAAATATTGACATTTTCCAATTCATTCTTTAGTATGCTTCCCATGATTACTTCAAACAAAACAGACAGCAAGGTTACTGCCAACATCGTTGAGAATTGGCAAAACAATATCGACGCCTTGAAATGTGAAATTCGTATGCTCACCAAAGAGGAAAGCATATTGCTCCCCTACTATAAGGCGGCACTTGAAATCCTCGAAAAAAATAAATCAAAATAAGTATTGACATTTTCCAAATAGAATTTATTATTACTTTCAAGATTGGAATGACTCCAGTCTGAAAAACCAAAACCCAAAAACCCAAATACAAAAAATACTATGGCACACGGAATCGAAGAAACTGATATGATGATGTCAACTGAAGGTTATAGCTGGCATTATAAAGATCGCCTCGTTGAAAAGATCGACGAGGAAACGGCAACCCCCTTGTTCTATGACATTATCGAGAGTCCCTTGATGGTGAACATTGACAACCAACTGGTGAAGATGGAAGGCTACAAATCCCTTGTGGCAGATCATCGTGCGGTTCGTCCTGACCTTGCTCCAGAAAAGCAACTCATCCCCTTGCACATTCCAAAGGATGGTTACAAGGTTATCAAGAACAAGGACATATTCCATGCGGCAGAGACAGCAATCAAAGAGGTTGATGGCAAGATCACTTCCATTATGTCCCTTGAATCTGGAAAGAAATTCGCTCTCACTATCAATCTTGGCGACGATGTTATCAAAGTGAACAACGATGAAATTCATGCTCACTTGAACTTTGTTTCTTCCCATGATGGTTCCTTGAACCTCAAGGCGTATGATTCGACAATTCGTATTGTCTGCATGAATACCCTGCGTTGGTCTTTGGAAGCGGCAGGAGAGGTTGGCTTCACCATTCGTCATACAAAGAATGCGGAGGTTGCTTTGCAGAACCTTCCAGAACTTGTGAACAATATCTTGAAGGGACGAGTGAACTTCAAGGAAGTGATGGAGTATCTTGAATCCTGCAAGGTAGATAGCAATGATGCCCTTGCAATGGCGGCAGGGTATTTCATGGTTGAATCTGGAGCGGATAAACTCTCTACTCGTTCGCTTAATGCGGCGACAGAGATCACTAACCTCTTCGCAAACGGCAGGGGAAACAAAGGCAAGTCTCTGTATGACTTGGTGAACGGAGCGACAGAATATTGGACTTCTGGGCAAGGGGTTGGTATCAAAGCGGATAGCCTAACCAAAGCATACAAGTCGGAATATGGTCTGGCGGCAGAGCATAAGAATCGCTTTGTGGAACTCCTTGCAAATGAGGATAGTCGAAACGAGGCAAGGGACATTGGCAGGGAAGCAATCAAAGAGGCACTTGCAAGTTAAGGGAAGGTAGAGGATGAAGACAAGGGAGGGGGCAAATCGCCCCCCTCCCTTTTTATTTGCTTCAGGTTGGCGTAGGAATTGTTTGGGTATCGTTTGGCTATGCTACTATTCCAGAACAAACAAAAGCATTCCTGCTGCTTCCTGCGAATCAAGAATGTGATGTTTAATTCCGATTCATTTTTCCAATAGTCGTCCCGCATAAACGATGTTCGCGTTTATCCAATGCGAGAACCTATCTGGAAAAAACATTACACAATCCCAAAGGTTGGCACAGGGTTTGCTATACCCATAGCCCACATGGTTGGCATGGGTCTTGCTATATGGTAGGTGACTATTCTGGCATGGTATCTGCTATACCCATATAGCGTATGGTTGGCATGGGTCTTGCTATATGGTAGGTGACTATTCTGGCATGGTATCTGCTATACCCATATAGCGTATGGTTGGCACAGATCCTGCTGTAAAAATTTTGCTATTGGTGCAAGATTTCCCTTGACAGGAAGCACCAAAATTTGGTATAATAGGAGGTTGGACTTTTTTAGGCGGGGGGGGCGTACTCCCAAAATTTTTTTCAAATTTTTTTCATATTTTTGGCTTATGCGGTTTCCAGTATCTTTACTCCCTTGGACAAATTTTCATGCGCCCATAGGGGTTGTAGGTTTGTGTAGTGAAAGCATTTCTTTTGTTGTTCTGGATCAGTAAGATCAAAAGATGCACAAGGAATAATATGATCTATGTGCCAACCATTATTTCCATGATTATCCCAAGTCATTCCATCTTTGAATTGTTTTTCTAGGTGTAATCTTACTGTTTCATAATCGCATCCAATTAATTCGGATGTTTTTTTACTTTTTTTTACACGTTTAAAAAATTTGGAAATTCTGCTTCTTAAAATACATCTCAATCTATAATTGAGATCAGTTTTCTTTTTATTTCTATCCCAATTTTTAGCAAGTTCATTCAACCTATATCTATTCTTTTCTCTCCATATCTTTTCCGTTATTTTATCTTTTTCTCTGTTTTTAATTCTGCTTTTTTTGATTTTATCTTTATTTTTATTTCTCCATCTACTGGCTATTTCTCTTGCTCTTTCTATATTTTTATTTCTTCGTATCTTTTGGTTTTTTGAAATTTTTTCTTTATTTTTATGATAATCTTTTCTTCTATTTTTACGAAATGTTTCTAAGTCAAGATAATGTCTTTTTTTCCTACATTCTGATGAACAATATTTTCTCCTTGTATTGCTTGTATTTTTTTCAAAAACACTACCACAAACAAGACAATTTACTTTTATTATTTCTCCCAACTTGAATCTACGCCTACAATCAATAGAACAAAATTTTTGCCAATTTCTGTTTCTATTAAAACCATTCCCACAAACTTGACAAATAGGTTTCTTAACTTCTTCCAACTTCTCAAAGAAATTTAATTCCTCCATGCTCCCCAATCATATCACCATAAACATATTTTTCAAGTTTTTTATATATTATGGGGGGGGTGTGGGTCTTTTTTCAAATCCCCCATATTCAAAATTTTTTTTTTCAAAATTTTTATATATTTTAGCTATAGAGATTTGAAAACAATTTAACTATAATATTCTTTATAATTTCCTTCTGTATCATTACTTTCTTTGCAAGATCCATATTCTTTGGAGCTTCTATATAACAATAGGGTATCTTTGTTTCCTTTATAATATTCTTTAGGAAATATTCATTGGTCTTCTTCCCCTTGGAGATATTTTCATTGTCAATAATCTCCTTTCTCAATTCCTTTGATACTTCAACATTTATTTTCTTTGATCTGTTGTTCTCATTTAGTATAACTATGAATTGAGGATTTTCCTTTAATAGTATCTTCAGTATTTTTATTTCCCTTTTTTTAATAAACTGGGTATCTATATTCTTTTCATATGGAATCCCTATGACAAGTATATTATCCATCTCATCAAAAAATTGAGAAGCATACCTTCCAGATTTTTCGTCGCTCTCCATACCAGCTACAATGATAATGGATTTTTTTATCTTTGGAGCCATCATTCCACTTATTATTTATGGATTAAAAGTTCCCCACATATTTGGCTCTGAAAAAAGGAAAGGTAAATGTCATAGTCGATAAGGATTCTATGGGACGCTTTTTAAAATTTTCCGTTACCGTATTGTCGAATTTGATCTCTACATTTTTTGTAAATAATTCATTATCATTTGGTACTACCACATCGATTACTTTTGCACCGCTTTCCAAATTGGCAAAGCTATATCCTGCATCTCCATTGACATTATATCCTTTTAAATTTTTTTCCCAATTGTAAATGTCGATATATTTATCATCATTTACATATGAAACATCTGGTTTGATTAAACGTGATAGTTTTATAACCATTTTATCACCATTTACCTTATCACAATAAACATGATTGAACTTATATTTATTTTTAAGCTCTTTTAAAAAAAATATATAATTACCAATACCTTCCGTGTCCAACAGTTCTTTCTTTAACTGATCGTACTTGCCTTCTGTAATATATTGTTTAAAGGTTTTCATTTAAAATGGATAGGTTTCCCATGCATCTCTATGTGTACAAATTAAACCTATTAATGGAAATTTCAATGTGACACTCCAACGATCTTTTATTTTTTCAGGATACCAAAACTGTTTGAAATCTTTCGATTTAGTATTGTCTATTTTTATTTTTATCATTTCTGATAAAAGATTATCACCTTCTGGCATATCAACTTCTGTTACTACTCCTCCTGTGTATAAAATCTTTTTATATAAACTCGTATCCTGTAAATCTTCTAATGGGATTTCACTCCCATAATGATTGTATGCTTTCACTTTATCGGGTCTTAAAAACTCCAACCATCCTTTACCTTTTATCATATTACGATTGAGATTGGCTTCATCTTTCACTACTTTGTGAAACATTAAGTAAAAAGAATACTTGTAATTACCAGAATTATAATATGACATTCCCAAAAGTTTTTTTAAACCAGATAATGTTTCATTCATACCTTCGGAGTTTATCAACTCCTTCTTCAAGGCATCATACTTGCCTTCTGTTATAAACTGTTTAAAGGTTTTCATTTAGTATTCTTTCATTTCTCCCTTTTCGTCGAAATAATCATCATAATCAAAGCCTGTATCTATATTGAAAGCATTGTGTGTTATACTATGCTCTTTATGTTTCTTCCAAGTATATCCACCGCCTGATTCGTAAAATGATGGGTGTAATGCAACTTCCATCATTGCTTCTATCTCATGATTCACTATATAAAAATCCGTATGACATTGCCAATCTTTGTAAAAAGTAAAGCCATACCAATCTTTTAAATCCTCTGGTTTGAGACTTTCAAACGTTGATGCCATCTCTTCTGCAACCTTGTCACAGATACCTCCGCTACCATATTCCTCTGAGTGTCCATCATCGTCTTGATCCCAACTATTGAAAACAGAAATCGCAGCCTCTGCAAGTTGTGGAAATATGGACTCTAAGAAAGCGATAACTTTTTTGATTTGTTCATCTCTAATTCTATCCAATCTTTCAAACTCATCAAAGTCAGCATCTTCCCAATACTGTGCCCTTCTTCTCAAATCCCCATATATGCCTTCCAAAATTATGTTATCGTTGTCTCTCATTCTTTATGCCACCTCCACAAGTTCATATACTGGATGTTTTTTCTTCCCGCTGTATATGTAGCATTCTCCGTATACGCCTCTCGATAAATTGATTGAACCAAAACTTGTCGGTCTTAATCTAGGTTCTTTCTTTTTCGATTCTGGATAATTCTTCAACATGACGGGATTTTTAAAATCCACTCTCATGGCATACACATGTTCGTTTCCGCTTTCAATCGATACTATTGGATGCGGTGAAATCCATACACCCTCCCCTTTTCTTGTTTTCAATCTTATGTTTTTTTTCTTATTCTCCTCATCCACCCATGCCCATCTAAAGTTTCTTGGATTCAATAAGTTAACATAAACTCTTTTACCAGTGGCATTAACATTTCCATCTATCTCATTTTCCACGTTGAGTTTCGGACCCTTGAATGTATCAACATAACCCCTTTCATACATTTTGCCGTTTAAAATTTCACCGCTCTGGATGTCGAAATATTTTCCACCCGCTGTATATGAATCATCCACGTCTTCTCTCTCCAAGTACTTGTTTATGAAAGGACTGTCTGGTTTACGATATTTTCCACCGCTTCTCTTGGATCTTTCAATATCATGTTCTCCAGAAACAGAAACAAGCCAACGCTCTGGTGCCACGATGACATCGGCCATTTCCAAAATGTATTCTTTGAATGTTATCACTTTATATATTATTTACTTTTAATAAATATATTTGTAATGAAATTTGATAATTTATACGAGAGCATTCTTAAAGGTCTTTCACAAGGAATGGATTTGGAAGATATTGCGAAAAAACATAATGTGGATATCAAACATCTGGAACAACAATTGGAAATGGGTATAGAGGTTGAGAAGGAACACGATGATGATATGACTATTAGAAAAACCATTGCCATGGATCATCTTGTGGAAGATCCCGACTATTATACCAAATTAAAAACTATACATAAAGATTGACTACATCAAATTCTCACTTAAATACTTCTTGAAAAGGTCAAAATATGTGTGATAATAAAAAAGACAATGTATTATCGAAACTCTTTAGACAAATATGGAGAATGTTCGGCAAGAGGGGAAAATGCGGAAAATGCGTTCATTGCTGTTGTAAAAAGAAAAAAGATAAGGTATCGTGATGCCACGATCAAAGAACAATTTGATCACATAGATTATGTTTTGGAAATAGATGGTAAGGAAGTATTTCTGGATGTAAAGGCCAGAAAAAAAATATCAAGATATGACAAAGGCACCGCAGATGATAAGGTATGGGTGGAATTTAAAAACGTATCTGGTAAAAATGGTTGGCTACATGGTTCTTCAAACATTATAGTCTTTGAAAGAGAGAAGGATTATGTTTTAGTTTCTCGAAAGAAATTGTTGGAATACTGTGAAAACAATATAGATAAGACCAATGTAGTGTCTGAGGCCAGCAATGCATTGTATAAATTATACACAAGACATGGGAGGAAAGATATTATATCCATGATTAAAATGGAGGATTTGTTTTTAAACATGAAACCTCTCATCTGGAAAAAATAAAAACCCTTGGTGTTACCCAAGGGTTTTTATTGAATTGCCAAGTGTTATTCCTTTTCAGAAACAAACTTGTAGAGTTCTTCCGCTCTTGCAATAATATCAGCTGTCTTTGGTGTCAATGCGTCAATAGCATCGGCATTATCGATAAAGCCTTTATCATTACGAGTGGTTTCTAGCTTGTGATGATATTTATTATATTCATCGCTATGAGCCATTTGAAGAACTTCCAGACGAATTTCGTATGCGTTTTTCATGTATGTGTGTGTCTCCTTTCTACACACATTTATATCACATATATTAAAAAGTCAATATTAAAAATCTTCAGACTTACCTTTTTTTCTTTTGATGAAATCTTTGAATGTCATTTGTCCACCCAACTTGTTTAACAAAAAGTTTCTGGAAAGTTCCTCATTATATTCTGGAAACTCATATCGTGGATATCTTCTTAAATAGTCACTAACTTTATCCATAAATCTCTCATCTATAATATTTTTGTTTTTTTCGTAATCAAGTGCAACTTCTACATCTTTAATATAATCCGCATCAGTATCGTATTGATCAACTCTCTGATTATATAAATCTCTTCTCCATATAACTACATGACCAAGCTCTTCATTATTTTTTTTGGAATATATTGGCAGATGGCTATCGGCATATTCACCAACATTTGGGTCTTTAACACGATTCAATATTTTAATTATATCATCTTCTTTGATATATGTGTTATCGGTATCGTATTGTACAGCAGCATCAATATTTGGCATCAATATCTGATTTTCAAATTCGTCATATGTTTTTAACAATCTCTCTCTATTGTTCAGAATCGTTTGAATGTCCTCATATAATTTTTCATAATTATAAGTTTCACTCTCATCATACAACATGTCTAATTTTATATCCACGAATGGAGTATTAGTTTTACCATTTCCAACAGCATCAAAAAGTTTGGAAACATTTAAATAATCGTATAAGAAGTATTTAAAGAAATCGAACATGTATTGTGCATATGGAATATGTTTTTTTTGCTCCTCCGTTAAATCCGAATGTTTGGTATAGTTTGCTCTATAAAACTCTTCTCTCACAACACGTTTACTTTTTTCAGGAAGACTTGGGAAGCTCATGACTTTAATTGTAATATCAAAACTTTTATCATCTTTAGCCTCGATAATTTGATTTGAAAAATCTTCCTTCACTTTGAAAAAGAAATCGGTATATTCATTAGATATCCAATTTTCTCTCAACATTGCCATTTTAAATTTCTCTATAAAATTTTCCCTATCAAATCTATTATCTATTGCTAGATAACCGTCACATTCCCTTTCAAATGAACGTAATCCATTATCATCCATGGCAAAATAATTATCATCTGATTGCATACCACATTGTATAAAAAAAGTATCCTCGTCATTATATGATTTTTCTATTCTAATACCATAATCATATCCAGTGTATATGTCAAAATCTGATAATAAGTCTGCGAAATTATTACCATCTCTCTCGTAAAACTCTCCACCATTTTCGAGTATTACCGCTTTTAAGTTCGGTATATCTGGAAAATCTTTATAATTTAATTGTATATAAAAGGAATAATCAGCTCTTACATAATCATTTTCACCACCGTAATCATCGTCTATATCTATTCCAATATATTCAAATGAATATTGATCCAATACCTTTTTGAAATCTTTAAGCGATATATTGTTTTCTGATATCTTTTCTAATATTTCTTCGCTGTTTGGAATTTGAACAGCATGTTCTTCAACATATTCTTTTAAATCTTTATCTGTAAAATCATGTGCTGAATCATATTCGAATTTAAAAATAAAACATTTTTTCTCTATCAATATATCGGCAATATATTCATAGTATTCTTCTTTCGGTTTTGAATTTCTTTTACCTTTACATTGATACCATATACCTTCATCTGGACTTATAGCCATTGTAATAAATGGTTCAATTGTTTGAGTTTCTGGGAAATATCTTCTCAAAGAATATAAAGTGTCCGCTTTATTTGTAGTACCACAATGTCCCATGGCATCACTTTCACTACAATCTTTTGTTGTTTCTAAATCAACCCAATAGAAACCATTGGAGTATTTTTTTATAATAGTATTTGTCTCAACACCTTCTAATTGTTTAATTTGTATATTTTTATGGTATTCGTCTTGCGCTTCAACAGCTTGGTCCCAATTATATGATTTTAAATTAATATTAGGCACATTTCTAACCCAATCCATTATACCTTGCATTTGAGTTAAGATATTAACATTTATCCAGTTAATTTTATTGGAAGACGCTTGAAAAGCTCCCATCTTTTTTATTTTATCCGCAAACCATATTGAATACTTTTCACTAAAATTGTGTAAGTAATCCGCGACATCTTGTGGAATTCCGAATTTGATTATTTTATCCCTATGATCTTTTTCTAGGATCAAACCTAAATATAAGTTCTCCAGAATTAAACTGTCGTTATCTTTCATGTTATTATTTATTTAGGATAAAAAAAATATGAGGTTTTATTAAAACCTCACTTATAATCCATCCCGCAATGTAACATATTATGTAAGTTGCCATATTTTAAATTAAACTTCCAAGTAACCAGCTAAATTTGAAGCGTTTATTATTAATTTATTAATTTCTTCTTCAATTAAAACCATATTATTGATAACACCTTCCATACAAAGAAATCCCACAAAATTACCAGAAATATCTTTTATAGATATGCAAATAAAACTGGAAACGCCTCGATTCTCCCAAAAATTTTGCATAGCATATGACATTGGATCATTCGTTTTTTTAACATCATTGGTATAATAATAACCAAAATCCATTAGCTTTTTAAAAAACAAAGAAAATATGGAAGTTGGGATATTTTGAGTGTGTACAGCTTCAGAGGCTACTCCTTGATTTACAACTTCATATGTGGTTGAAAATCTTTGAAAACTTTTACCAGAATATGTTTTACCACCATTATGAAATTCTGCAACCCACACTCTATCGCTGTTATATTTTTCCATTAAAGATTTTAACTTTGTGGTTATAAGTTCATCTGTTTTTATAGCACCATTTTGAGCCAATGTATGTTTCTTTTTTTCTTGTTTTCTTTTTAAAAAAAATTGTAATAACTGCAACGAAAGTGGCGAAATTAAACCTGTAATTAAAGCGACTATTATTAAAGTGAAGTGTTGGGCGTCAAAATCCATATCTTGATGTTTTAATATATTTATTTTATTTCTCATTACAAACAACGTCAATATGGAATATTGCTTGACTTTTTTAATATAAATATTATTATGAAGATGGTTAAAAATATGGATCCTAAAGACATGGATAGAAAAAAATTAAGATACATCTTCAGAAGAATTTTGGTTAGAATAAAAGATAAACCGAATGGTTTTTTCAAATTTAGAAAAATGAGAGGTGTTAGGGGTTTATGGTGGGGTGGAGATCTTATAGAAATAGATCATAGGAAAGAAATCATACCCACGATAGTCCATGAAGTTTTACATGATTTATATGAAAGTAAAAACGAAAAATGGATATGTCAAGTGGAATCTAAAATATCTCAAATATTAAACCCTAAAGATATCTTTCTTTTAATGGAAGGTGTTTTTTCAAAAATGAATATTGATAAAAGTTGAAAAATAAACATAAATAAAAATATGAGTTTAACAACTTTTCGTAAATTTTTAGAAGTTAAAGACGTTTTAATAGTTGAAGCCAACAAAGACGAGATTTATCAAAAATACTATAAACAAAGTATAGATGAAGAATCATTCAATAAAATAGTTTCAATGTTTCAAAATAATAGTGAAGTTAGATGGATTATACAAGCGTTTAAAGAATTAAAATCTGATGATAAGAAAAACAGATTTCTAAATGAAGACATGCCTAAATTGAAAGATTACTTCAAAACATTGGATTTACTCAAAAAGAAAAATAATCCAGACGCTAAAGCATTGAATTTATTTTCAATTAAAAGCATACCACAATTGGCAAAAGCTGTAAATTCCATTTTAGGCTCTACCGACACCGAAGAATCCGCTCCAACGAGTGGTGGTGGTGGGGGATGGAAAACTATGTTTATGGGTAAGGGTGGTAAACCTTTAAACATGGAAAAAATATTTGAAAATTCGGAGTATATTGTAGTAAGACCCATGGATAAAGACTCTTTAGGAGAAGCTGCTAGGGGTTCCGAATGGTGTGTTAGTTATGACAAAGATAATTGCATGATCGACAGTTATGCTCCAGAAAAAAATAAAAGAGGTAATGAAAATAGATTATATCTCATAAGAAATAAACAAAATAAAAAGGATTCTTACTTATTTCATTTTATATCAAATCAAATGATGGACTATGATGATCAATCTTTATCTATAGATGATATTGTTAATTCAAAACCTTCTTTCAAAGAAGCCATGTTAAGTCTTTTAAATAATCCAGAAATAAAAGAAGAAATTCTTGACAGTGCTGATGGTTGTTTAAATTATCTAATGTTATTAAACTCAATGGAGGATGCAGAATAATATGTTTGACAAAGATCAAAAAAGTTTATACGAAGCCTATAGAACAATCTTCGAGGCACCTGTAACAGCACCAGATGA
>Ga0214923_10004627_pt1 | contig 16487 bp, 9 predicted proteins | sample LL1510_MetaG_FD_177993 | JGI IMG/M metagenome (GOLD analysis project Ga0214923, IMG submission 177993) | Freshwater microbial communities from Lake Lanier, Atlanta, Georgia, United States - LL-1510 | ecosystem: Environmental > Aquatic > Freshwater > Lake | place: USA: Georgia | collected 2015-10-15
AACAAATTCCTATTATTACTAAAGCAACAGCTGAGGCAGTAGTAACAGTTTTAGGTAATAAAACTGTTGATACAGTACTTAGTGACGCTGTTAGTAAAGTAATTGCAGATGCAGATGTTAAGGCTAAAAAATTACAAGATGCAGGAACAGATGCTGCCATTGTAGTTAAAGAAGCTAGTGAAGATGTAATTGATAAAATAGATACTAGTGTAGGCAATGGTATAACTCAAGTTACAAGCGCGGCAACTGCAGCAGTATCTACTCTAGGAACTGCCGGTAGTGCTTTACTTACTACAATTAATACGGCAGTTACTACACTAACTGCAGCACAACAAGCGACCATAGCAGCACTCAGTGGTGATGGTGGTACTGGAACTGGAGCAGCTATTAATGATGATAATGCTGCTGTAGTTGCAGCACTCAGTGGTGATGGTGGTACTGGAACTGGAGCAGCTATTAATGATGATAATGCTGCTGTAGTTGCAGCACAACAAGCGACCATAGCCGCACTCAGTGATGATGGTCGTACTGGAACTGGTCTTCTTGTACAAAACGGACAAGTATTAGAAAAAGGTACTGGTGGAACTCCAGCAGCACAAACTACAGCAGATCCTGTAGAATTTGATACTGATCCAGCTTGGGCGGACGTTTTAGGTAGTGATGGTTTAGATGATGGTATAGGCGGAGATTGGTCCGAAACTTTAGTTAATGCAAGCACATCAGCTTCTGTAGCATTATCACAAACAAATGACGCTGCAACAAATGCTAGTGCTGGTTTTGATTCTGCTGGTTTAAGTGCCACAAATTTAGCTGATGCAAGCACATCAACTTCTGTATCATTATCACAAGCAAGTGACGCTGCATTAAATGCTACTGCTGGTTTTGATTCAGCTGGTTTAAGCGCTACAAATTTAGCATCGTCGCTATCAAGTACTGCAGATAACCTTTCAGAAGCTTATGGTACACAATTAGCAGTATTTAATGGTACAAATGGTAATCCCCTACTTGTTAATACCGAACTAGCTACTGGCAGAAGTTATGAAGGTAGTACTGCACAACTTAGCGATGCCAGTATAATACAATCTGCCACAGAATTAGTATCAACTATTGCTAGTTCTAGTAGCGCTACTAATGCAGCATTATTAACTGCTTATGCTATTCAAGATATAAATACATATAGAACTGATCAAATTATAGCGGCAATACCTGAAGTTTTTAGTACTCTAGATAGTGTAATATCTACAGTAACTGATACGATAGGACAAATGGGTTCTAGTTTTATAGATTTTATAGCTTCTGGTAGTAGAAGTAGTGGTGATATTGAAATGGGTGGTGATGTATATGATTTTGGGCTAAGTGGTAGGGCTGCAGGAGGCCCTGTAATAGGTAATAATCCATATCTAGTAGGTGAAAATGGACCAGAATTATTTATACCTAAAATTAATGGAACAATTATACCAAATGCCATGCTCAAAAATTATACTAGTGCTGAAAGTGACACAGTATCTAATCAAGAAATAGTTGATGCAATTAATAGATTAACAGAAGTAGTTGCACAAAGTAATATAGATAATGCAAAAACTATTGTTAATAGTTGGTCTAAAAATAAGTGGCAACAAAAATTAAACGGATAATATATGCCAAAAACAAAAACTGAAATTAAAAATTGGTTAAAAACTCCAGAACATATTCGCAGAATTTTAGTGGATATAGACGGAGTAGTAGACGCAACAACAGGTCTAGCTGTAGGAACAGCTAGAATTTCTAATGGTGCATATGTTAATCCTACTGATAATTTAAATTATAATCCTATTATTATTGGTGGAGTAAGTTTTAGTGAAAGTTTTTCTGTTGATGGTAGTCTATCTCGCAGTTATGGAGATATAGAAATTGATAATACTAATGGAATTTTAGATTCTACATATTTTAACTATATTTTTGTTAATAAAAATATTACAATTTATTTAGGCGATCCTAGTTGGCCTAAAAGTGATTTTAAAGTTATATTTAGAGGAATAATAAAAGATGTAGCTAGTAGAAGTAGAAATACAATAAATATTATTATTTCAGATAAATTAGAAGTATTAAATGGCAGCTTATCTGATTTATCAATAACAAATACAGATAAAAATAATACTAAAGAATTAATACCTGTATGTTTTGGTGAATGTTTTAATGTAACACCGTTATTAACAAATAAAAGTACACTAGAATATCAAGTACATACTGGTCCTATCGAAGATATTATAGAAGTTAGAGATAATGGATTGCCAGTAAGTATAACTAAAGATTTAAATAATGGTAAGTTTAGACTAAATCAAAATGTTTATGGACAAATTACATGTAGTGTACAAGGACATAAATCTAGTGGTACATATACTAATAAAATTGGTGAAACTATTACAAATATTTTAACTGGTTTTGGGCCCAGTAATGCTAGATTAACTCTAAGTGATTTAGATACTACAAATTTTAATAATTTTGATAGTAATTTTATTGCTAGTAGTATTTATAAAAGACCAATAGGTTATTATGCTAATAGTACTCAAAATTTATTAGATGTATGTAATCAAATAACTAATAGTGTTAGGGCTAGATTAAGTATAAATTGTGGTATATTTGATGATGATTCTGTAGTTGGCAAAATTTGTTTAAAAACTTTGAAAAAAGATAGTAATATTAATTTATATAATATTAATAATAATGATATAGAAGAATTTTCAATATCATTAACAGATAAATATCCTTTAAAAGGTGTTACAAAAATTGCTTACTGTAAAAATTGGACAGTACAACAAAGTGGTTTAGCTGAGGGATTACCCCCAGAAAATACTGCATTATTTGATAGCGAATGGTTATATGCTACAACAGCAAATAATACAACTATTACAAATTATTTATTAGCTAATGATAGTGAACAAGAAGATACTCTATTAATAAATAGTACAGGTGCGGCCGAAGAATCCAATTTACGTAATCAATTGTGGTCAGTACCTAGATATAATTATAATATGACTGCTTATGCACATATGTTTGATGTTCAATTGGGTGATAATATTACAATAACTAATAGAAGATATAATTTAAATAATGTTAGCGGTACTATTATAAGTGTTGGACGCGATTGGATAGCCGGTAGAGTAGAAATAGGAGTTTTAGTATAATGGCAACAATTGTTAATGATAAAGATATTATTCTACAAGCTACTAGCCCTAGATTACTTTTAAATAGTCAGCAGCAAATAATATTTAGTACAAATGCAAATACATTTGTAAAATTATCTGGCGGAATACAACCTAGTTCAATTACTATAAAACCTATATTAACAGGTAGATTAGGTAGTAACTTAAGTAACTTAACTTGGTCTGCTACTACAGGTGCAGGGGCTTTTACCGCTTATAGTGTTAGCCTAGATAAAATAGTTACAATAAATTCTAGTGATGTAACTATAGGTCAACAGATAATATTTACCGCAACTTTAAATTATTTAGGAAATAATTATACTAATACTATAACAATTAATAGTTTAGCAGAAACAATTACTAGTAGTTTAAGTAAAAATAGTATAAATATTAGTACTTTAAGCGATGGAACTAGTGGAGACTATGGTGCTGCAACCAGTACTATGACTATACTTATAGGAAGTATAGATGATAGTACTAATTGGAATTATAATTGGACTATACCTACAGGGGTTACTGCAACTGGAAATTTAACAAGAACTATTACAGTTACAAATATTACTACTAATAATCCTGTAACATTAACTTGTACTGCTACTAAAACTGGATATATAACTCAAAGTAAAGATTTTGTACTAACTAAAAGTATTGCAGGAATTAATGCTAAACTATTAAGTCTTGATCCAACTGATTGGGCTTTTATTTTTCCAGATAGTACAGCTACTGTTCCAACAAATCCTACTAGTATAACTTTTACAGCAAATAAACAAAATATTACAGCTACAACTACATTTACTGCGGTAGCTTATAATAGTAGTAATACTTCTCTTGGTAATGTTACACTAACGGGTACTGGAGATACTAGAGTATTAACTGCTACAAATTTTAATTCACTAGGTACTACTACAGTTAGATATGTAAAAGTTACTGCTACTGCAGATAGTATTACAGATACTGTAACTATTTGGCGTGGTGATAATGGTAGTGATGCACTTACATTTTTACTAACAAATGAAGCACATGTTGTAGCTGCTAATAATAGTGGAGTTGTTGGTAGCTATACTGGAGCAGTAACTTATGGTGCTATATTTCGTGGAATTACTAATGAAACTAGTTTATGGACATTTAGTAAAAGTGATAGTACAGGAGTAACTACTACTTTAACTGGTCAAGGTACTAATAATATTACTTTAACATTAACTGCTTTATCAGATGGAACAAATAGTGGTGTTAGTACTATAACTGCTACTAGAACTGGCTATCCTACTCTTACTAAAGACTTTTCTGTTAGTAAGAGTAAAGAAGGTGCTAATGCTAAACTATTAAGTCTTGATCCAACTGATTGGGCTTTTATTTTTCCAGATAGTACAGCTACTGTTCCAACAAATCCTACTAGTATAACGTTTACAGCAAATAAACAAAATATTAGTGGTACAACTACATTTACTGCTACAGCCTATAACAGTAGTAATACTTCTCTTGGTAGTGTTACGCTTACTGGTACCGGCGATACCAGGGTATTAACTGCAGCAAATTTTAACTCATTAGGTGCAACTACAGTTAGATATGTAAAAGTTACGGCTACTGCTGATAGTATTACAGATAATGTAACCATTTGGCGAGGCGATAATGGTAGTGATGCCTTAACATTTTTATTAACTAATGAAGCGCATACAGTTCCAGCAAGTAGTGCTGGAGTAGTTAGTAGCTATACTGGAGCACTAACTTATGGTGCTATATTTCGTGGAATTACTAATGAAACTAGTTTGTGGACAATTACTAAAAGCGATGGTACAGGATTAACAACAACTTTAATAGGCACCGGTACTAGTAATATCACTCTTACAGCAACCGCCCTAGCAGATGGAACAGATAGTGCCGTTAGTACTATAACTGCTACTAGAACAGGCTATCCTACTCTTACAAAAGATTTCTCTATTAGTAAGAGTAAAGCTGGTACTGCAGGCACCCCAGGCACCCCAGGCACCCCAGGCACCCCAGGCACCCCAGGCACAAGAACAGCCATATTAGATGTATATCAGTGGTCAAGTAGTGTACCTACTACATTTCCAAGTGGCACAAGTACGTATACCTGGGCAACAGCACAATTTACAGCTCCTGCAACACTTAACGGCTGGTCAACAACTCCGCCAGCTTCTGTGGCTGGGCAAACATTATATATTGCTCGTCAATTATATACGGATAGCTCAACTACATCTACTAGTACTGTTACTTGGAGTACATCAACAGCTATTGTGCTTTCTAGTGCAGGTACAAATGGTTCAAGAACAGCCTTTTTAGAGGTATATCAGTGGGCAAATAGTACACCTACTACTTTTCCAAGTGGCACAAGTACATACACTTGGGCAACAGGAGCATTTACAGCACCTACAACTGCAAATAGTTGGTCATTAACTCCTGGAAGTGCAACAGCAGGACAAACTTTATATGGCTGTAGTGTAAGATATAGTGATACAAATACTACGGCTACAACATCCATAACCTGGAATACAAGTACTGCTTATGTAGTAGGATATGCAGGTACAGATGGTAAAACGGTATATACTGCAAGAGTTTGGCAAACCAGTGTATTATCTGCACCAACAGGTGGAAACTTTAATGCTAGCACTGGACAATTAACCAGTGCGCCAAGTACTGGAGGAACTGCCTGGTTATTAACACAACCTTCACCGGCCACTTATGCTACTATTTATGCTAGCGAATACACTTTTGTTGTAAATCAAGGCACTACTACAAATACTGGAGGTACTTGGAGTACTCCATTTATTGATGTACAACGTGGAGCTGATGGTAGTGTACAAGAACGAGTAGAATTATATTTAAATACTAGTGATGGTAGTACTCCCACAGCTCCTACAAGTGTATTATATACTATTAGCACTAGCGCACTAGGTACTCAAACTGGTGGAACTGCTGGATGGTCACTTACACAATCTGCTATTCCAACGTATCCTGGTGCTACTTTTATGACTACGGCTATTGCAACAAGTAATACGCCCGGTACTCAAATAACTTTAGGTAGTTGGTCCGCAGTAGTAAAAGTTGCACAGCAAGGTACACCAGGATCTAGTGTTACTGGTCCTGAAGGAATAAGAGCATTAACAGCTTATATAGTAAGAAATCAAACTGATTCAGCTTTAACAACTGCTCCCAGTAATACTACTAATGGTGCAGCACCAAGTGGATATAGTTTAACCGCATCTAGTGTTAGTGTAGGTCAAGTACTTTGGTATACTTTTGGTCGATGGAATCCTAATAGTTCAACTATAGATAGTATTGCAGCCAATACTGTTGTATGGAGTGTACCAGTAGCCGCCAGTGTATTTCAAGATATACGTAGTGATAATTATAATGGAAGTACTCCTCCTACAATTGATAATTATGGTACAGCTGGTTATTACTTTCAAAGATCAAGTGGTAGAATATTTGCAACTAGCGCATATTTACGTGGTGTAATTAAAACTGCTTCAACTGGAAAACGAGTAGAAATTAATGGTGTAGATTACTGGAGTGGAACAGCCACCATTACTAGTGGCAGTACATATTATGTGCATACTGTAGGTAATGCCACACTAGCAGAGTGGCAGCAAAGATTTAGTAGTTTAACAGCAATTCCTGATATTGGTCAACAAATTGTGGCTACTAGTACCGGATTCTTAGCCAGTGGCCTAAGTACCAGCAAAGTTGCTTATAGTTTAGATGGAGTATTTGCTAATAAACTATCTGTTTATGATAGTTCTAATTTTCCTGTAGCATCTATAGGAGGAGGTTCACAAGGTGATGAACCATTATTTGCTACTAATTATTATAGTAATTCTAGTTATTTAGCATGGTTACCTGCTAGAGGACCTATTTTTACAGCTAGTACTTATGGTTCTTATCATTGGGGTGTAAATGTAGTTGTTAATAATGCAGCATATCCAAATTTACTGACAAGTCTAGGTTTTTGGACAAGTAGATCTAGTACTTACGGTGATGGCCCTAATGGCAATACTAATTATAATAGATATTCTCCTGATAGTGGCAACTCATTCTTTTTTATAGGTCCAGGATATAATTTTGCCAATAAGAACGATGCTACTTATCCATATACTAATAGTGATAAAATGTATGCAGGAAATACCAGTGACTACGATTGGTCAGGCCAATTTTACTATAGTAATAGTGGTTGGTATGGAGCTGTTACATCGGTACTATTAGGTGGTAGAAATCATGCTATATATAGTAGAGTAGGTAGTGTATATATCGGTGGATCTACTACTGTAAATAATAATATAGCTGCAGTAGCTTATTACGGACTTAATGGTGGCGTAAGTAAAAAAATACTTGATTATGACAATGATGCTCCAGCTGTTATAGTAGGACGAGAAGTTACTAATGGAGGTTTTGTAGTTGGTAGTAATGTTATTAGACCACTACAACTACGTGGTACACAATTAACAGATCTTGGCATAACTGGTGGCACAACTGCCAGTGATTATACCTTTAGAAATTTTGGTTGGGGCGGGTATAATATTAGTCCACCACCAGGCACAACTACTACATATTTACGCGGTGACGGTACTTGGGCTACCGTAAGTGCTGGAGGCGGAGGAACTGTATCTAGTGTAGCAATTAGTAATGGCACAGGTATTGGTGTTACAGGAAGTCCAATAACTAGTAGCGGAACTATTACAATAACTAATACTGGGGTAACTAGTTTAGTTCAAGGAACTGGTGTTACAGTTAGCGCAGCTACAGGAGCAGTAACTGTTAGTATAGGTCAAGCTATTGGTACCGCTAATAATGTTCAGTTTAACCAATTAGGCGTTGGATTAGCTCCGCAAGGAGTAGCTGGCAGAATAGATGCAACTAATGATATTGTAGCTTATTCAAGCTCAGATATTAATTTAAAAACTGATATTACGCCTATAGTTGATCCTATAGGTAAAGTTTTAAATTTAACTGGTAATACATTTATTTGGAAACCAGAATTAACACATGAACATGGACATACTGGCACAGACATTGGACTAATTGCTCAAGAAGTTGAAAAGATATTACCCCAAGCCGTTAGAACCAATGTAAATGGATACAAGTCTGTTAGATACGAAAAAGTAATACCACTACTAGTAGAAGCCATAAAGCATCAACAGCAGCAAATAGACAAGTTATTAAAGTTAGTGGAGAATAAGTAGATGCCAACACCTTCTACTAATTTAGGTCTTAGTAGTGTGCAAACAGAATTTACAGGAGCCAATCCCGTAAATCTTAGTGAATACTACAAAGGCGGATCTTATGTATCCAATTTTGTAGTAGGCCCGCCCACAAGCGGGCAATTTCCAATGAGTACACTACGTAATAAAACTAGAGTAAGTATTAGTAATAGTGTTAGTAGTGTTAATGAAGGTGATAGTGTTACTTTTACTGTTACTGCACCTACTATTAATGGTACAACTATATATTGGGCAGCCGTTAGTAGTACCGGAGCGCAAGCCGTAGATATTGTAGGAGATAGTCCTTTAGGCTCAGTAACTATTAGTAGTAATACAGCTACTATATCATTAACTGCAAAATTAGATGCTGATACTCCAGAAACTGGTGAAAGTTTTGCTATAAGACTATACTATACACAAGCTGATAGAGATGCTTTTACAAACGAATTTGCACAATCAAATACAGTAAGTATAAATAATGCAACATATACTGCAACACCTGCTGCTAATAATGTAAATGAAGGTGGAAGCGTAACTATAAATGTAGCCACAACTAATGTTAGTAATAGTATTACATTATACTGGTCTATAAATCATAGTACAACTAGTAGTGGTGATTTTAGTACTAACAGTGGCAGCTTTACTATTACTAATAATGCTGGTAGTTTTACAGTTGGTCCACTAGCAGATCAAGTTACTGAAGGTGCAGAAAGTTTTACGGTTAGTATTAGAGCAGATAGTACTAGCGGTACAGTACTAGCAACTACTAGTAGTATTACAGTAAATGACACTAGTACGACTCCTGTACCAACTTATAGTGCTAGCCCAGCAAATAGCAGTGTTAATGAAGGTAGCAGCGTAACTATAAATGTTACTACTAGCAATGTAGCAAATGGTACTACATTATACTGGACTAATAATCATATTACTACTAGTAGTGCTGATTTTGGAACTAATGCAGGTAGCTTTACCATTAATAATAATGCAGGCAGTTTTACTGTTAGTCCTACGGCCGATAATACAACAGAAGGTGCAGAAACTTTTAGTGTACAGATTAGAACAGGTAGCTTAATAGGCAGCATAGTTGCTACAACAACAACTATTACAGTAAACGATACAAGTCAAACACCTTTCTATACTCTTACTAGATCAGTAGCTTCTGTAAACGAAGGTGGCAGTTTTACAATTACATTTACAACAAATCAAAGCGGCAGCTTTGCTTATACTATTAGTGGAGTTAGTAGTGCTGATATTGGTGGAGCCAGTTTAACAGATACTTTTACTTACAGTGGAGAAACTAGAACTTACAATGTAACAGCAGATAGTACTACAGAAGGTACAGAAACTTTTACTATGAGTTTAAATAATGGCCAAGCTAGTAGCAGTGTTACTATTAATGACACTAGCCAAACCGCTTTCTATACTCTTACTAGATCAGTAGCTTCTGTAAATGAAGGCGGCAGTTTTAGTATTACATTCAGTACAAATCAAAGTGGCAGTTTTGGCTATACTATTAGTGGAGTTAGTAGTGCTGATATTGGCGGAGCTAGTTTAACAGGTACTTTTACCTATGATGGCGAAAGTAGAACTTATAATGTAACAGCAGATAGTACTACAGAAGGTACAGAAACTTTTACTATGAGTTTAAACAATGGCCAAGCTAGTAGCAGTGTTAGTATTAATGATACTAGTCAAACTCCTGCTAGCTATACTTTAAGCCCGTCAGTTAGTAGTGTTAATGAAGGTGGTAGCTTCACAATTACCTTTACAACAAATCAAAGCGGCAATTTTGCTTATACTATTAGTGGAGTTAGTAGTGCTGATATTGGCGGAGCAAGTTTAACCGGTACTTTTACTTATAGCGGAGAGACTAGAACTTATAGTGTAACAGCTGACAGTACTACAGAAGGTACAGAAACTTTTACTATGAGTTTAAACAATGGTTTAGCTAGTACTAGTGTAACCATCAATGATACTAGCACAACTCCAGTAACTTTCGATTTAACAAGTGTAAGTGTATCTAATAATAATACTGCTACTGCAGGAGATAGTTGGACTCTTACTGTAAATGCAAACACTACTAGAAGTGTAGATACAAAAATAACCATTACTATAAATCAAGTATATTTTAGAGGCAATACAAACACAGATTGGGTTACTGGCAATCAAACTTATGCAGATATAATAACTATACCAGCTAATCAAACTAGTGGAACTTTTACAGGTAGATTAGGACCGGAGCAAGGTAGTAGAACTGGATTAATTACTGCTTCTGCTGGAACAGGTGCACCAAGTTTAACTAGTCGTAGTGTTACAGCAACATTTGCTACTAATACTAGCCAAATTACTGGAGTAGTAGTTGGTGTCCCTTCTGTAACGGTAGTGCCTACTAGTAGTGGTGTTAGCGGAATAATTAATAACAATATATGTTGGTTCTCTTTTATTGCTACTAGCTCAACTATGACTATAGATACTAATGCTAGTACAAATATAAGTGGATTAGCTAGTCCAGATACAAAGATTGCTCTATACAAAATAGAAGGTGGCCTATGTATAGGTGTAAATGATGATTTAGATGTTAGTGTTACTAACTATAGAAGCGCTATTGTTGCCACAGGCTTAACTGCAGGATCTACTTACTGGGTGGCTGTAGCGCATTATGCTGGTTGGTATCCTTCAGCTAATAGCACTACTTACTGGAGTACTGCTGGAAGCGCAAGTATTGCCTTGAGTAGTATACAACAAATTAAATTATCTATAAAAACAGGTTCATTAATTTCAAGTCCACAATAATTTAGATCGATCAAACTACCTCTGACTGAGAGACCGATGTGATTAAACTAGCACGGAAACTACAGTCAATACGAAACCTAAAGCTGTAAAGTTTTGGTCAATGACCTGCTCATTAAGGGTTTGAGCAGGGCATTTTTTATAGTTGACTTTACTTAGCCCTTGTGTTATAATATACAAGAATATAAAATTAACCACAGAAAATTTATGTTGGTTATTTACTCAGCCGAGGAATGTTATGGCAAATGTAAGAATCATATATGATGATGCGGCTGGAAGAGCAACAATTACAGCTAGTAATACTGCTAGCGGCGGACTTGCAGCCAGTACATTAAATACAAATACAAAAAGCTTAGCACATCGCAGTAGTAGTACCAGTGTTACTTATACATTAACTTGGACAAGTGATGAAATTATTAATGGAGTAGTACTACCAGCAACAAATCTTAGCAGTGCAAGCACAATTGGTATAGTAGCTAAAAACAGTGCCGGAACTGCAATTTATACTCATAATGGTGGTACAGCAGTTAATGCTTGTCTAAATACTACGCTAGATAGCTATCCTAGTGCAAAGAATGTAAATAGTTTTCCATATGGTGGATTGAGTAAAACAGCTATATGGTTTACTTCTATTCCTACAACAGTAAGATCACTGGAAATTACATTAAGTCGTGGAACAAATCCTACAGCTAATCCCGCATATCCTAGTTTTATTGACTGTAGTAGAATAATTTGTGGAAAATATTGGGAACCTAATATTGGTGTAAGTAAAGAAGGATTAGAGCTTACCGTATCTGATACTACTCAAACTAGTCGCAGCGATGCCGGAGATTTATATAGTGATCGAGGAAATATACACGATCAGCTAAATTTCAGTTTAGGTATTCTAGATAAAACTGATAGAGAAGAACTAATTAAAATAATGAAATATGTCGGTAGTTATAGAAATATAACTGTGAGTATATTTCCCGAAGGAAATACCAGAAACGAGCAAGATTATTTAATCTATGGAAAACGAGAAACCAGTGGAATTAGTTATTTAGTACATAATTTCTACTCAAATAGTTTCTCTATTACAGGATGGTAGGGAGAATCTATGGAATCTATAGAAAATCAGGGACTAGTGCAGACACTTTCATTAGTTGCAATGGCTATAATTGCACTAGGTATTGGTATACAGAAATTATTGAAACAATGGAGTACTACAAACGCAGAAACTAGTGTTATTGAAATGATGCACAAAGAAATAGAGCGTATGGGTACACAAAATGCTAAGTTGCAAGAGGAACTTAGTAAACTACAAAATGAGCTTATTGAGCTAAATAATCAACTTAGTAAACTTAGTATAGAAAATAATAAACTACAAGAAGAAGTAAGTGCACTTACACTAGAACTTAATAGTTTTAAGAAGTTGGCAGCTATTAGAAAAATAAAGGTGCAACAGTGACACCAGCAAAAATTAATTATAAAATTTATCAAGGCAGTACTTTTAAAGAAGTATATCGCTGGGAGTCGCAGACTAAACAGTATGCTAATATTACTGCAATTACAAAAGCTGCTCCTTGTGTTATTACAGCACCCGCTCATACAATTCCACAAGGATGGCGAGTTCGTGTAACTGGTGTTAGTGGTATGAAAGAAATAAATATGGTAGCAGAGGATAGCTACTATATTGCTACTAGTGTAGCTACTAATCAAGTAACATTAAATCAAATAAATAGTAGTAATTATACTACTTATACAAGTGGTGGCGTATTAGAGTGGAATTATCCAATAAGTCTTGTAGGATATACTGCTAAAATGCAAATAAGAGAAACTGTAGATAGTCCTACAGTTATACTAGAATTAACACACCTAAATGGTGGCATAATATTAGATACAACAAATTATACTATTACAGTAACTATGACTAGTACTCAAACTGCTGCATTTTCATTTCCAACAGCAGTTTATAGTTTAGAGTTAACAGATAGTAGTGGTAATGTAATAACTTTTATTCAAGGCAACTTAACACTTATAGCGGAGGTTACACGATGACAACTGAAGTAATTGTAACCGAAAAAAATAATCAAGTAGTTATTGAAAGAAAAGAACCTCAAGTTGTAGTCGCTGGACTAATGGGTCCTGCTGGTATTACTACTATACAAGGTATGACAGATGTAGACTTAAGTAATTTAACAGAAGGTGGACTTTTAGTTTATAAAACTTTAGTACAAAAATGGGTAGCAACCACAACGCTTGATGCCCAAAATATGGAAGGTGGCTTCTATTAATCGGAGATAATAAATGGCTTCAATTATTCGTATCAAGCGTTCTAGTACTGCTGGAGATCCAACCACACTTGGTAGTGGGGAGTTAGCATATAGTGCATTAGCAGGAACGCAAGCAAATGGTGGTGAAAGATTATATCTAGGTTTTGGTACAGAAACTAGTGGTAATGCTGCTAATCACTATGTAATAGGTGGTAAATATTTTACTGACCTATTAGATCATGTACATGGTACTGTAACAGCTAGTAGTGCTGTTATTGTAGATAGTAGTAAGAAGGTAAATGAGTGGAATGTTGATAATATTAGTATTGATAGTAATACTATTAGCAGTACTGATACTAATGGTAATATTTTACTAGATCCTAATGGTACTGGTTATGTAAGTATTATAGGTACTAATGGCGTAGTAATTCCTGTTGGCACTACTGGTCAACGTGGTCCTACAGTACAAGGTACTATTAGATATAATAGTGATACTAGTCAATTTGAAGGCTATAGTGGCACTAACTGGGGCTCACTAGGCGGTGTAAAATCTGTTGATGGTTATACCTATATTACTGCTGAAAGTAGTCCTGCTGCTAGTGATGGTATCCTACACTTCTACGCAGAAACTGCTGCTGGCAATGCTACTGTAGAGGTTGCACAACTAGATCGTATAAAATTAAATGTACTACCAACTACAGCAAGTACAAATACAACAACTGGTGCACTTACAGTAGCTGGTGGTGTTGGTATTGCTGGTGCAGTATTTGCTGGTGGTATATTAACAATTACAGATGCAACTAATGCTGGTCCAACCGTACAAACAGGTGCACTAGTAGTTAATAATGGTGGTGCTTATATTAGTGGTAACATGCGTGTTGGTGGCACACTTTATGCAACCCTTAGTGGTAGTGTAATTAATAATACACCAATTGGTGGCACAACAGCAGCTGCGGGTGCCTTTACAACACTAGCAGCCAATGATAATGTAACTTTTACTAAAAATGCTACTAGTACTAGTACTACTACAGGTACACTAGTAGTTACTGGCGGTGTAGGTATTGGTGAAAACTTATATATTGGTGGATTAGGTAGTGTAACTGGTAATTTTACTATTGGTGGTAATTTAATAGTAAATGGTACAACTACCACAGTTAATAGTACTACAGTAAGTATTGATGATCCAATTTTTACACTAGGTGGCGATACTGCTCCTGCTACTGATGATAATAAAGATCGTGGTATTGAGTTTCGTTGGCATAATGGTACTATAGCTAAACTAGGTTTCTTTGGTTTTGATGATAGCACTGGCTATTTTACATTTATACCTGATGCAACCAATACTAGTGAGGTATTTAGTGGTACAAAAGGTACACTAGATGTTGCAAGTATTACAGGTACTGCAGCTAGCTGGACAACAGCACGTACAGTAACTTTTGCAACTGGTGATACTACAGGTAATTTTAGTATTAGTGGTAGTGCTGATGTGGCTAATGTAGTTTTAACAACACAAACAGCTACAACAAGCGTAAAAGGTATTGCTAGCTTTGATAGCGCAAACTTTACAGTTACAAGTGGAGCAGTAAGTATCGCTGTTGTAGACGGCGGTACATATTAAGATTTTATAATCTTTTAGATAACTGGGCGTCCTAAGACCTGACCCGAGCCTTTCTAGGATAAAAGATGAGTTCAAAAATTAGATTAAAGCGTAGTGGTACTAGTGGTGCACAACCAAATCCCACAAGCTTAGATTATGGTGAGATTACCCTAAACTATGCTGATAGTACCATCTACTTTAGAAAACCTGATAATACATTGGGTAGTATAACTACTGGTACTGGTGGCGGTAGTGGTGGTGGAGCTGTAGCACTTAGATCAGCAACAACTGTTAGTGTTACCGCTCAACAATCTACTTTTACAGTTACTGGCGGCTATACTGTAGGTGCTATAGATGTTTTTCGAAATGGTGTTAAACTATTACCTAGTTTAGATTTTACAGCTACAAATGGAACTAGTGTTGTACTAGCTGTACCTGCACAAAATGGCGATGTAGTAGAATTACTAGCTTATAAAGTAGAAAGTTTAGTTTCAACAGTTGCTAGAAGTGTTACTACTATAACTGCAACTACTGGTCAAACAGTATTTACAGCTAGTGGTGGATATACTGTAGGTTATGTAGATGTATACTATAATGGTGTAAGATTAGTAGAAACTACTGATTTTACAGCTACAAACGGATCAACAATTACCTTACTAGATCCTGCTATAGCAGCAGACATAGTTGAAATAGTAGCGCATACTGTACATGGTTTAGCAGATGGTTATACTACTACACAAGCTGATGCTAGATTTCAATTGGTGTCACAAAAAGGTATAGCAAATGGCTATGCTAGCTTAGATAGTAGTGGTCAAGTACCTAGTGCACAGTTACCAAGTTATGTAGATGATGTACTAGAATATGCTAATTTTGCTAATTTTCCAGCAACTGGTGTTAGTGGTAAAATATATGTTACTACAGATACTAATAAAACTTATCGCTGGTCGGGTAGTACATACATAGAAATAAGCGCTAGTCCTGGTAGTACTGATAGTGTAGCAGAAGGTACAACAAATTTATATTTTACTACACAGCGTGCTAGAGATGCATTTACTCAATCAACTGGTATAACAATTACAAATGGTGCTATAGCAACTACAATCACACAATATACAGATACTAGTGCTAGAGCTGCTATAAGCTATCAAAGTGGTAGTGCAGGTTATAATAATAGTACAGGTGTTATTAGTATACCTACAAATAACACTCAGCTAACAAACGGTGCTAATTATATAACCATTGATTCTGCAATTGCTATGGCAATTGCACTAGGATAATACTATGCCATTTAAAAGTAAAGTATCCCAAAATATAGGAACCAGTGGTAGTCCCACAACCGTTACTGATACAGTTAGTGCAAGTACTGCACATACTGTTATAGGATTATCACTAGCAAATATAACTGCTAGTAATATTAATATTAGTGCAAAATTGCTTAAAAGTGGCGGCA
>Ga0214923_10004628_pt1 | contig 16486 bp, 13 predicted proteins | sample LL1510_MetaG_FD_177993 | JGI IMG/M metagenome (GOLD analysis project Ga0214923, IMG submission 177993) | Freshwater microbial communities from Lake Lanier, Atlanta, Georgia, United States - LL-1510 | ecosystem: Environmental > Aquatic > Freshwater > Lake | place: USA: Georgia | collected...
TGGAGAATAGGTTGGAGAATAGGTTGGAGAATAGGTTGGAGAATAGGTTGGAGAATAGGTTGGAGAATAGGTTGGAGAATAGGTTGGAGAATAGGTTGGTGAATAAGTTGGCGCATGGGTTGGCGCATGGGTTGGAATAATAGTTGGTGAATCGGTTGGTGAATCGGTTGGACTATAGGTTGGCGCATAGGTTGGAATAATAGTTGGCGAATCGGTTGGAATAATAGTTGGTGAATCGGTTGGAATAATACTTGGACTATAGGTTGGAATAATACTTGGACTATAGGTTGGAATAATACTTGGACTATAGGTTGGAATAATACTTGGACTATAGGTTGGAATAATACTTGGACTATAGGTTGGAATAATACTTGGACTATAGGTTGGCGTAAAAGTAGGCAATTTCGATTTATACATAGATTGCATAAATGTTGGCATAAATGTTGGTACAATGGACGGCGAACTTGGAACTAGAGGCAACATATAATACTTACTATATATATTACATATATTTTATACTACTTATAAAGTAGGTAAATAATTATAATATTTTGAATAGCGGGATTTTTTTGTTTCCATGTTGTTTCCATCGTGACTGACAATGAAAAATCAATGTGGTTACAATAATTATTTTTTGAATATTATATTCATTTCCAATAACAAATAATTTAATAAAATTTGCAGGATTTTGGGATTTATTTGTTTCCTTTTTTTGGAAACAGAAAAATCCCGCTATTTTTTCATAAAAAATTTTATGGTAACAACATTTGGCGTATTTTTTTGGCGGTTAAAGCATCTATGAGTGAAAATGGATTTTTCGATTTTTTTGTAAAATTTATTCATCGCTTTTTCAAAATTGGACATTTTTAAAATGTCCAAAAATAAAAACTGGACCCATTTCTTTTTTCGATTTTTTAGGGGTACCACTAATTATTTCGTTAAATTTATACAATTTTATTGAAAATATAAACGAATTGTATAATTTCATTATTAACGATACCTTCATATAAAGTAGGTAAATAATTATATAATTATGAAAAGCGGGATTTTTTTGTTTCCATGTTGTTTCCATCGTGACTGACAATGAAAATATGGTGTGATGGTAATACACATTTTTATTTTTATCAAACGTAATTATCATAACAAATAATTTAATAAAATTTGCAGGATTTTGGGATTTATTTGTTTCCTTTTTTTGGAAACAGAAAAATCCCGCTGATTTTTCATAAAAAAATTTATGGTAACATTTTTTGGCGTATTTTGTTGGTATTTAAAGCATCTACGAGTGAAAATGGATTTTTTGATTTTTTCTGAAAATTTATTCATCGCTTTTTCAAAATTGGACATTTTTAAAATGTCCAAAAATAAAAACTGGACCCATTTCTTTTTTCGATTTTTTAGGGGTACCACTAATTATTTCGTTAAATTTATACAATTTATATTGAAAATATAAACGAAATGTATAAATTCATTAATAACGATACCTTCATATAAAGTAGGTAAATAATTATATAATTTAGAAAAGCGGGATTTTTTTGTTTCCATGTTGTTTCCATCGTGACTGACAATGAAAATATGGTTTGGTGGCAATACATATTTTATTTGTATCAAATGTAATTACAATAACAAACAAATTAATAAAAATAGCGGGATTTTAGGGATTTTTTCATTTCCATTTTTGGAAACAGAAAAATCCCGCTGTTTTTTTATAAAAAATTTTATGGTAACAAAAAATGACGTATTTTTTTGGAATTTAAAGCATCTACGGGTGAAAATGGTTTTTTCGATTTTTTTGTAAAATTTAATAATCGCATTTAAAAAAATGGACGTTTTTAAAATGTCCAATTTTAAAAAGTGACCCCATTTCTTTTTCTGATTTTTTAGGGGTACCACTAATTATTACGTAATATTTATATAATTCCAGGGAACCTACGGTTCCCCCGGACGCCCCCTCCCTTTTCTTTTTTCTATTTTTATCGGGGATACCACGAATTATTTCGTAAAAATTCAATAATATCACGTATAGTATTATTGAATGCTCTAATTGCCCGCTACAAAATCAATATATTTTAGTATTTTATTTTGAAGGCACATGAATTATACGTTCAGATGGTATATTAGACAATGCTTTACGTAAATCTACCGCGTAATAATTGTGCTTAACCCCGTAATTATAAATATCGGTTGCTCTATCGAACGTACGATTGATTATCGGTGGAAAAACAGCATCTGGTTTATTAATTTCTTCCATAAATGTTTTTATAAGTTTTTCTATATATTGATTGTTCGTTCCTTCATAACCAAATAAATCGGTTGGGTATATGCCGGATAGCATAACAAACATTGTTAATCCGAGAGACCATATATCGCTTTGTATTAATTCATCAAATGTAATAGGAATATTCTTTTCACCAGTGGATATGAATATAGGGTCATTATACATCGCTGTACCAACACCGCCTCTATTATTACAATTACAACATTTATTTAAATTCTCAACATCACATGATAATCCAAAATCAATATATTTAATTTCAAGCGTCTCAGGGTTTATCATAATATTTTCAGGTTTAATATCACGATGCGCTATACCATTGTTGTGTATTGCCATTAAACCTTTACATAATTTGTCGATTATTTTTGCATAAACTGGAACTGTTTTAAAATGAGTTTCGTCACCTATAAAATCCAATAATTCTACATAATTTTCCAAATATTCAGTGACTATATAATATTTACCATCTTTTTTGTGATAATGTGTATTACATAATATATTATTCAATTCACAATCCTTTTTTAATTTTTCTAATATTTTCGCTTCATTTTCTATAATTTCTTCATAATTCGCTATATGTTTGTGCTTTATAATTTTTAATGCATACAATTTGCCATTATATTCAACTTTAAATATATCACCGTACGAACCCGATTGAATCGGATGCTTTCTTTGTAATAATAACGATTCCATAAACTTATCACTGTCAACCTCATGCGTATCGCTATCCATCTCATTTGATTTGCGTTTTACTGGTGAAGTGCCACCTTTTTTACTATTGGTACGTCTATTGTTTCGTTTATTTTGGTTTTTACTACCTCGTTTTACTTTTCTGGTATTACTAAATTTGTTACTCATTCTATAAATTATATATATATATTATTCTCTAAAAAAAAGAGAGATTTATCAAGGGAAATATCATTCCAAACATATAAAAGGAAGGGGTCGTAGGGGTAGAATCCCTACCCATAGGTCCAAACATATAAAAGGAAGGGGTCGTAGGGGTAGAATCCCTACCCATAGGTCCAAACATATAAAAGGAAGGGGTCGTAGGGGAAACCATGGGTTTCCCTACAAAATTGAATTTCACAATAACATAAAAGATAAAAGATAAAAGATAATAACATAAATAGAATTATATAATACTATCCAATGGAAAATAATACGAATGCCAATTTATTAAATATCGTACAACATTTGATAACAACTAAAGGCTTAAAAAAATTAGCCGCTGAATTAAATATCGCCACTGGTACAATTACGCGATGGATAGAATTAAATGATATTCCTATCAATTATGAATTCGATTTATTAAAATTAGCGGGTATACAAATAGATTATTCAAAATATTCGTCCAAGCAGAAAGACCAATTCTTTACTCCCGTAACAACTGCCAAACATTGTTATGATATATTTTGTGATGTGATAAAACAATTCAATGAAAACGAAGGCGAATTTACATATATAGAACCATCCGCGGGAGACGGTAATTTTCTCAAAGTTTTACCACTAGAAAACACAATTGCGATGGATATTGAACCACGACATCCCGCAGTTATAGAGCATGATTATTTAGATTGGAAACCGCCACATCTTGCAAGATATGTCGTATTTGGTAATCCACCATTTGGTTTAAGAGGACATCTCGCTTTAAAATTCATAAATCATTCCTATGAATTTGCTGAATATGTTTGTTTCATATTACCCCAATTATTTGAGAGTGACGGCAAAGGGGTTCCGCGTAAAAGAGTCAAAGGATATCATTTATTATATTCAACCAAAATAGAAACTAAATTTTATGAACCTTCCACAAATGAACTCAAAATTAATACGATATTCCAAATATGGTCGCGCAATCATACCAATGACGAATATGATATAAAAGATTACACGAATGATAAAATGAAAATATATTCTATGTCAGATGGCGGAACAGTGGCAACCACCCGTAACAAAGATATGATAGGTAAATGTGATGTATATATTCCGTCCACCTGTTTCGGAAAAGAAAATATGAAATGTTATCATCGGTTTGAGGATTTACCCGGAAAAAAAGGATATGGTATAGTATTTCATTATAATAAAGAGGAAATGATAGATAAAACCGAGAATTTACATTGGGGTGAAATTGCATTTTTATCAACAAATTCTGCTTATAATTTACGCAGTTCACAAATATATTCTATACTATTGCCGAGTTCACAAAATCCGCAATCTCATGCATTGGTGTAGTTTCTATCATTTTGAATGTATACATTCTTTTTACGTTTTCTTCATTTATACCGACAGAAGTATCTAATTTGAAGGCGCCTTTTTCTTTGCGCCAGGTAATACTTTTTGTAGGGAAATACGGGTCACATTTATTTTTACTTTTATAATGTTCTTCGGTGAAATTTGGGAAAATAGTGAGATATAAACAATCCGGAGATATATCAACGAAAATCATATAATTTGCTTTCCATGGTATTTCACCTAATTCATGTTGGAAATTATGAGAGCTACAACCTTGATGGGCTGTTTTTATTTCTACGGATTTATCTTTAATTGTACCATCGCCGACGCCTCCGCCCAATTTTTTTGTTTTTGTACCATCTACGCTTACTTGAATACCAGTAAGCGTGCAAATATGTTGTATGAAATTTTCGCCGACATTACCTGCATTATTCGATTGTAATTTGACAAAATCTTTATAAGAACTATTTTTCCATATATCTTGGTTTTCTTCTTTGGTTTTTTGCATATTGATTAAATTTAATAATAATTGATGTGGTGCGATAGTAGTATTTAATGGGACGTGTTCTGCCATATTTGATAATTTGCGTATGTGAATTGCGAGTTTCAGTTATAAAATGATGTTATATTTATAAATAATAATATCATTTATGTATAATTCAATTTTGTAGGGAAACCAAGGTTTCCCCTACGACCCCTTCCTTTTTATTTTTATAGATAATTTGTTATAATGAATAACAAATTATTTTTCAGTACCTATTTACTTGATAAAAGGAAGGGGTCGTAGGGGAAACCATGGGTTTCCATACAAAGGGAGGGTTCGTCCAAGGGAACCGTAGGTTCCCTGGAGTTCCCTGGAAAGGAAGGGGTCGTAGGGGTAGAATCCCTACCCATGGGTTTCCCTACTAGGAGGGTGGCAATGGTGCTAAACATAATTTAATTTCACCCAAGGATGCTACATCATATTTCACAATCAACGGCAAATCATTTCCCAAATACATTTCCAAATGACTACATAAAGGTGTACATTTAATAAAATGGCTCAAACTCTTTAACGAAAATTCACCCTGGATAATGACTGAGGCATCTGGTTTTTGTATAAATTCCATATATCCATCTGATTCGGAACGGAAAATGCGTGAACTGGCAAAATTACCTTCACATGAAAATATCAAGTCATTACCCACGGATTTAATTTCAATACGGTCTGAAATACCATTTAAATCACGAATAATTTTTTGAAAATCCGCAGTTGGTAAATTAATCACAGTAGAATATTCTACATCTGGAACGATTAATTCCTCAGTATCAGGCTCAATCAATCGCAACTTTTGACTATAGCATTGTTTAATATCTCCATTATCATATTGTAATCCCAAATGCGAAACAATACCGTCATGATAATCGGCTTTATCAATATACATGGAAAGCGTATCATCGTTTGACATGGTAGAAATAACTTTAAACAAATGGAGAGTATTGGCACAAACAATAATTTTATCTGGATTACAGATATATTGTTCGAATTTATAAGATTTTAAATTCACATTTACTAAAATAGTATGGGTTTTATCAAAATTAATGATTTTCATACCATCTTTCGTAAATGTGATGGTGGCATCGGTTAAGATATCTTTTATTGCCGTAATCATGTTACGAATAGGTTGTATTTGTACGGTTTTGATGGTTAACACATTTGATTCTTCGTTCATTTAGACAAAATCGGTTCTTTACTTTTATTTAATGCGTTCTGTTTATATTTTTTTCGCATAATTACTTTTATTTCATTTTTGAACGCATTTTCGGAATTATTTTGTAAATTACCATTTTTAGACCCTTGTCAAAAAACATAAATAAAACAATAGTCCCAACAAAGGCATATTTGTTTCATTGACTATTTTTTGTATCATTTCCCTCGTGATTTCTTCGTTCCTCGTTTGATACACATTTTTAAATATAGGTGTAAAACAAAGTATATATATCAATGCTGTTCTCCAATTGAATAGTTGAATGAGATGAACCAAATTCCAAAAAACATTGATATGTAAAATAAATTTAGCAAAAGTAAGAGCATTACCTATTCCAAAAACATTCGGTATTGTACGAATACCATTTTGTAAATCGCCACGAGAATCACGTATATCCAATAATATTTCATTGAATAGAGAACCGAAAAAAATGGTTCTCGTGGCAATCGTGAGTAACTGATTTTGTAAATATGTAGGCGTTTTTAAAGTTCTCATAGTAAATCCGGCAAAATAAATACTAAATCCGACTAAGGACGCACAGGATAGATTTTTAATAAATAACGCTTTTTTGAGAAATGGGGTATAAAGAGTAATATTCAATATGGCTAAATGTATCATGGTTCTCAATTCCGGAGATAGATAATGATAGGTTAACCCATGGATTGTTCCAAGAATTACTATATTTGTTGCGACTGCTTCACGAACGGTCACATCTCCGGTAATAAGGGGGCGTATCGGATTATTTATTTTGTCTACTTTCATATCAAACAAATCATTCATAATCATACTACTACACATGATGAGAACCGTATTAATTATTCCAACTAAAAAAGATGGGTTATGTAGGAGAATTGTAATAGAAGGTTGGACGATATAACCACCGGTAAAACTCAATAGCGTAGCTGGAAGGATATTTTTATATCGGACGAGTTTCAACAATCCTTGTGTTTTTTGGTGTAGTTTTTCTTGGATACTGATGGGTGGAACATCCGCATTTATATTATGAGCGTAAGAAGAGATAGATACAAAATTGCGAGAACTCGCGAGCGCGATATTTTCAGTTGGAATGGTTTTGAAAGAAAAAACATAGGGGATGAATAGTATAAACCAAACGTATCGCAGCATTTTATAGTAAGTGTATAATAATTATCTTTAATTTGGTTACACAAACGAATATATTATTCCACGAACAAATAGAAATCCAAGGACAAATCCAAACAAAAGGGAGGGAGCGTCCGAGGGAACCGTAGGTTCCCTGGATTAAAGGGAGGGGGCGTCCGAGGGAACCGTAGGTTCCCTGGAGAAAATTGAACCATTTTATTCTTTATTATCTAATAAACAATAAAACCAACCAAAAATCCAACATGTTCTCCAAACCAATTCAACAACCTTCCACAAATCCAAAAGACCAACAAAAAAGTGAACTTGCCAACCGTATTACTGAAAAATTAAAAAAAAATAGAACTTATTTCTTTCGACCAATTGCGATTGATGGTATATTATGTTATCCCGTGATTTACGGAGGTAGACATAAAATCGTTAATTTCGAATCTATCCATATCAATTGCTTTGTAAAAAAAGGCGAAAAAAAATACAAACAAAAATATTCATTATTCTTTCAAAAATATAAAACCATTTTAGGTGCTTTAAACTTAATTGAAGACGTCGTTAAAAATTATAAAATATACAATGGCGATTTAGTGAGTAAAGAAGCATATGAATTAATGAAATTAGAAGAAGCGGTCGTTCCGTATACCGAAGACCAAAGATGTTGTGTATGTAATGATGATACTACGGATATTACTTTATGTAAACATCATATTTGTTTACAATGCCGAGAACAATGTATATTAAACGAACAACTCAATTGTCCGGTATGTCGTAAAGAAGAAATCATCAATATGTATTGCAATGAAACGAATTTGATAAATAATAGTGAATATCAAGTATTACAATATGCGTTTGAATATGAAGATGATAAACGAGTATTAGATATTGAAGATATCGACGATAATGATTCCGTCGATGAAGCCGAGGCAGAAAATCATTCAACCACTCATATATCTATTGCTTTTTCAGATGAAGAACCAGAACCAATTCAACCCCAACCTATTTCACAAAATAACGCTGATACCGAAGATGTCATAGAAATCAATTATAATGCGAGAACACCGGAAATCATGATTGATGAAGAAACAAACGAAGACCTTAGACAACGAATGCAGGATGCGATTAGTTATTATAGCCATACTGGTTTTCAACCCCATAATGGTATACAAACTACATTGAGTTATAATATTACAAATGTAACATTAACCCGAGGCAGTGGTCTATCACGTGGATCATCTCGTAGTTCATCTCCAAACAATCCGGTTTTGGCAGATATATTAGAAGAAGGCGAAGTATTAGAAACCGGTGAAATGACAGAAAACAATAGATATTTTCTGTAATTCCTATGTAAATATTCTGTAGAAACATGAAAACCTATAAAGATAAAAACTATAAAAATAAAAAAATCGTAAACCCATGCGATTTTTTTATTGTGCTGTATGACATTTGCCCTGTTTTTTACAGGTTTTGTTTGCTAATTTCAATGCTTTACTGGTTTTTTTACAACCCGATTTCAAAATATGATAATCTACGATACTGGCATTTCCACCGGTAACAGCGCTGGCTAAACGAGCGATGCCCCAACTTTCAGCGGTTTGATTGGGACGAGAGCCACTGGAATAATAAGCACCACGACCTTTATTTACGATTTTTTCTAATGCTTCTTGAGAACATTGGGTTTTTTCGGCTAATTCTTTGGAAGGGTGGATTTTGTCAATGCCGTATAATTTACGGGCATGTTCTAAATGACGTGATTTTCTGGATTTGAACGATTTTACTGAGGGACGTTGATAATATTGACCTTTGCGGTATAATTTGCGGGATTTTATGATATTTTTCTTTTGTTTTTTTAAATCGGATTGGCTTAATGAGGGTGGAATATATCGTTCGATTATATTTTCCATCTAATCTGGTATTTTTTATTATATCATGATAAAAAAATATTACTTGCTAATTATTTTGTCTTTATTTTTTATTTGTTTTTCTGTTATTGCGGTTTTTCTGTACTTTATTATGTTTCTTTGTTTTTCCACCTTGCATAATAAATGGAGTTGTTAATATATTTACTAATTCGTTACCGGTCAATGGGTTAGTTCCTGCTACTGATTTACCATACATATTCGTTTGTTTTTTAAAGAATAATTTATTGTTAGCATCATACCATATATTTCTATATGTATTATTTACAATCTTACTATTACTTTGTTTAGTGGCATCAGGGTTTTTTGCATCAATTGCAAACATGCCTTTCAAATTTGTATCAAGAGTATTTAATTGTTTATCCACAATTGTTTCTATATTTTCCATAACATCAACAATGCTATTTGCTTGACTTTTTTGGGCGTTATTCATAATAGTTATATCATCGCCAATTAACTTTACTAAATTTGTCAAGTTTGTTTTAACATTTTCTCTAATAGCTGACATATATGTTACATTACTTGTCACGGCTAAATTCGTTTTTCCTACTATAATATGATATACATCACCAACAGTTTTTGTGTTCCAATCGCCATTCATATCAGAATAAACAACACTGCAATCTGGTAATCTCCATGACGTTACGTCATTATCTGCTATTTTAAGACTCTTTAATTGGTTGCTAAATTGTACGATAGCCTTGCGGAATGCAGGAGTTATATTTGTATCAAATAATTTCTTCTGTATTTCGGCTTTTGCCATTCCAAATGTTGTTTGTGTACCCGTTTGAAAAATGCCTTTTGTTCCACTCGTTATATCTTTATTAAATGCGTTTTTGAAATCGGGAGACAATTTTTCATTTATAAATGCATTTAACATATTATAATTACTGTTATTTAATGGAGTAGAATCAACAGGAATATTACCGTCAAAATTTTTAGGGTTTGATATGTTTATGAATAAAACGTCACCTCCATATGCTGGATCATTTTTGCCATAAATATCAATTGTAATGTGGTTTCTTATATTTTGTTCGAAATTTCCGGGTCTAGCTACTTCTACCTCTGGTGTTGGGGGAGGTTGTACGGATCTTTCAACTGCTGATACTGGTGCTGGGGGAGGTGGTAATTCCTCAGCTTTTTTTGAAAACACACTGTTAATATTTTTAAAATAATCCATATTTATATATTATATTCACAAAATAATATATAAATTATCCTAAATTTTTTCAATGACATATTTCTCTCCTTTTTTGACTAAACGCCCAACAATCTTTAAATCCGCCCCCGTTTTTTGGTGATCTTCATAATTTTCCATTGTGTATATTTCTTTCGTCTCAGCATTCAAAGCATATTCCACCCCATGCTCTTTAATGCGTTGTGCTTTCCATGTCGTCTTACGCACATTCATTTCTGGTTTTTCAATGATATCCCTTTGGAAACTTGGGAATGAACCAAATTGGTTCGAGGATACCTTACCATAACCATAACAAACCAATGATTCCGCCGTATTTTTACCCGCATATACCGAACAATCAATCGCGGTTTCTTTTACGGCTTTCAAAATAGTTTTATTCGTTTTATCCTTGATACTGGCGATTTCGAATAAACTTTCATCTGTTGTAAAAGGTGTTTTACGGTCTTTTTTACTGACATCGCGAATTCTCAATTCAATATTATTTTTACTGGTTTTTTGTTCTTCACTCAATACCGCTAAATAAAGAAAGACTTTCACGGTTCTCATATCTTCGGGTAATTCTTGATGACTACAAATACGACGAGCACGACCGATGACCTGTTCCATACGAACCATATGCCAATAAGGATCTACTAAATGGACGAAACGCGTATTTTTCAAATTAATACCTTCGGCACCTGACGATGTTATCATGAAAATTTTAATAATTTCACCATATAAATTGTTCTCATGAATTTCCTTTAATTGGGCGGAAATCGTAGGCGGTACTAAATCCCAAGAACCATTATAAATATTACGGATGATTTCTTTTTCTTCCGCGGTTTCTGTTCCGGTATAGAGAACAAATTTCGGTTTACCTTTATCCTCTTCATTCTCTACGATTTCCCAATTCGCACCCGTTTTTTTCAATTTAAATTCCGCAAATCCATTGGCTTCCAAAATCAATTTCAAAATACCCACACCTTCAATGGTACGAAATTGACTATATATTAAATGTAATCCCTTATTACCTTCGTCTTGTAATTGATTTAATAATTCAACGAATTTGGGACTATATTCTCCCAAATGAGTTTTCGATAAATATTCTTTTTCGCGGGGTTTTGACGGATTGACTTTCAATTGTTCTAGCGCCTTATGAATGCGTGTCTGGTAATTCAACATCTTCGCATCCGGCTTGTCGTTTTCTACATTTTTTTCGGCTTCTCCTTCTTCGCCTACCGCCTCATCGACTGCTTCAACTTCTTCATCATCAAAATTTTCATCCGCATTTCTACGAACTTCCAAAGGAACCGCGTTGAAATCATTTTCACTAATCGCTTTCTTCTTATCGGGTTTATCCGGTAATGGGCGTTCAATGCCTTCGGGAAATGCAAAATTACAGGCAGAACGTGAAAAAATACGAAAAGTAGGAGATATTTCTTCATCCTCTGCTTTGGCACTCAACCTTCTTTTTCGTAGGCGTTCTTCTTCATCCGCCTCTTTTTTACGGATTTTTTCATATATTCCATATTGATGTTGGGACATTTCACATTTTATCATATGGAAAATATTACCGTCGGCGGTTTTGTCAAATTGAGGTAACAATTGTTCTTGTGCGCTACGGAAATAAGAAGTTAATCCCAGAATACGGCGTTGGAAAGCATTTATATTCGTAATATTTTCACTGTCTTCATTATATTGAAACATGGCATTAAATTCATCTTTATCATCAGGTAAAGCTTTATTATTGACAACCGTAGGTTTACCGACGATTTCCAAACCATTGTCTTTTAATATTTTAATGACGGTTTTTTCAAACACGGTATCCGACATATTACCCGTATCGTCTAATGTAACACCATTGTATTTTTCCATTTCGTCTGCGCCGCCTTTTTGAGGATTGAATTCACCGTTTGGACCAATACGGTATGCTCTTTCGGCACTGGCTTCGGGTTCAATTTCCAGTTCGTCGTACTCTATTTTTTCTGCAATTTTATCATACTCTGAATGTGCGAATCGAACCTTTTTTGTTTTTGTATTTAGTCCCTTCTTACTCTTTTGTGTTTTTCCACCGGAAAAGAATGCGGAAAATCCACCGACCAATTTGCTAACTTTATCACCGATTTTTTTGGCTGCTTTTTCCAAGACAGTCTTTTTCATAGTTGGTTTCTCGGCAGATTTGGTAGTATTAATAAAACCAAAAGGATTACGGGTAATGGTTAACGTATTATTGGTATATTCTACAAAATCATATGTTTTCAAATTCGCATTGGCAAACATTTCCATAATTGTATCGGTATTTACTGTTTTTTCGGTTTCCACATTAATTTTGAAGGTCCATGTTTTAATATATCCTCTCAAAATATTAAACAAAATACCGATTTCATTGGGGTAATTGATAATTGGAGTTCCGGATAATAACACGATTTTGGCATTCGTCGCGCCTGCCAAATAATGATATAATTTATACGCCAATGATTTCGGTTTGGAAATTTTATTTACAATACGACTGACTAAATTATGAGCTTCATCAATAATCACGACTGAATTATCAAATGGATTACGAGTAAAGTCACCCGTCAAATTTTTCAAACCATTCATATTCAACCCATTATAGTTAATATCCGTATATTTACTACGTATCATTTCATTCAATTGAGTATCTATTTCTTTTTGTTCTTCAGCAGTCTTTTCCGAAAAATTCGCTGGTTTTTCTATATTCACCAACCAAGCACCGCCGTGTTTTCGAATATATTCACTGGAAATCGATAATGCTTTGGATAAAATGCCAACATATTCAGGTTTACCGTCAATGGAAACATATTCCCAATATTGATTTTTTTTATATAATTCGTCACCGCATTTTTTCAATTCACTGAAATAATTCATTTTTAATGAGGCGGGAGTCATAATAAAAACTCGTTTATTGGTTTTCATACCTTCGGCAATGGCGATGGAACTACATGATTTACCACTCCCTAAACCATGATATAATAATAAACCGCGATATGGAGTATATAAATTCAAATAATCCAATAATATTTGTTGATGAGTTAATAATTCAAATTTGGCATCGGAAGGTCGGTCACATGAAATAGATTTGGAATCATCAGCTAATTCGCGTTTATATGGTTCTAATAATTTCATTATTTTTTCAATATATAATTTGCGATTATTCATATAGTAAGTAGGTGCTCGTAATGTGATTTGGGTTTTTGCCGGTGGTAAACGCTCGGCAATTGGCTTGCCATGAATGATAGAGGTGGTTAAATCAATTTCGAAACCCGTATCCACGTTCTTCGCAATTTTTACTTTTGGACCGCGTTTCTTTTTGATTTTTTCTGTTGGTTCTGCTTTTTCCACGGCTTTGTCTGCTACTTCTTCTTCCGTTTTTTTAATTTTGGTTTCTTCCGTTTTATCTTCTACCACATCAACATTTATTTCGGGGGTTTTTTGGGCGATAATAGTATCGATTTCTTTGGAGATTTTGGCAATTTCCTCATCCGCAATTTCTTCATCCGTGGTCTCTTCTGTTACTTTTGTAGTTTCCGCAACAATTTTAGAAGGTACACGTATTGTTTCTTTGGTAGAAGTCGCTAATTTCTCGGGTTCTTCAATAACAACCGTTTTTTTCTGTTTTGTGATACCAGGTTCTCCAATAGGTATTACTTTTTCTTTATTCTCCGGTGATTTTTGTAATACGGTAACAAGAAAAGGAGCTCTATGAATGATCTTATCTTCATTAAATATTTGTTCTCGTACAATGGAGGTATATTTTCGTTTATCCACGATTTTATTTTTAATCACCGGTGGTTCGGTTTTCTCCAACTCTTCTTCCCCTTCTTTCGGTGGTTTTTCCATTTCTTTGATTTCTTCTACCTTATCCGCATCTGCCGCAAAATTAATTTTAATCACTTCCTGTTGTTTTGCTTTCGGTTTTCTACTTAATTTATCTATCGGATTGAAAATTCCGCTCATTCCTATAGTATAATACGATTTTATTATATTATATTATGATAAAAAACTAAAAGGCATTCGGTAAATCATAAAATTTGGGATTTCCATAAAATAAATAGGAAAATGCTTGTTGAAACCAGCCGATATCTACACCATTATCCGACCCCCTCGCGGTCCGGATATTTTCATTTTGTGTTAAATTAGATAAAATAGGGAAAGTACAAGAAAAATGATATTGCCCTTTTCGCAAAAACAAAGGCACTGTGTTCTCTTTATTCAATATTTTGTTGAAATTCTGGTAATATCCTAATTCTTTCATATCGTCTTGATGGGTCACTTTCAATTGTATTCTTAAATTATCCTCTTTTTTATTCATACAACCCACATGTATCAAATTTGCGTTAAATAGTATGACATCGCCTTTTTTACAAGGCAAATTTACCACTGGAGTTGTAAAATTAAAGTTAAAAGAGTTCACATCTTTATGGCTATTGGGTATTATACCTAAACATTTTTCCATATCTTCTAAATAGACCAACATCGTATAAGAGGGGTGCTTTTGATTTTTATTAAAAAAGTCACCATTATTATCTCGGTGACAAGTATGGACTACCGATTTTTTAATGATCCAAATATAATCTTGAAACAAATAATGAGAACCTACTTTGGTTTGAATGATATTTTTTAATTTGCCGTTCTGTAAAAGTTCTCGTTTTATATCCGCATATTTGTTCTCGCGACAGAGTTGTGACAATCTATTTATTTCGGAGGTGTCTAATACATTTTTGATAATTTCTACTCCGTCATTATGTAGGGCGTATTTATCCGCATTTTCTTCAATCACATCTTTATAAAAAAATAGGTAGACGGAAAAAGTAATGAGAACAATAGATAAAATAAAAATAGTAAATTTTTTATATGGAACTGGCATTATACTAAATCGTAATATAATGTCAACTAACTATTGATACCATCACAATTGTGATTAGAAATTTACACCAGTACAAAATCTGTTTTATGTACTTTTACCCACATATTTGTGTTTTTGACTTAATGAATACGATGGTGCACCAGTTTCACCATTGTTGTCTGTGCCACTATCATTCGCCCAGAAACGCGGAACATCATTGATTTGACCTTTCCATGCACCCTTCATTAATAAATGTAAGGTATATGAAACATTGGTCTTATTAGAAACCGTCCAGTTTGAACTATCTTCCACAAAAAGGGTTTCGCTGGTATCCTGGTCTACACCATTTATAATACTGACACTATGACAGTGATAATGATATCCATAATTACCGTGTTCGTGTCCGCCATAAGCATCTAAAGCGGTACCATATCCATGCATATCTGAATGGTCGTCTTCATATCTTCCATATAAAGCAATACCGTCAAATCCAAATCCAACTAATGGTGGATGTTTATGATCGTGATAATCATGAGTATTATATAGATTGAAACTTGTATCATGTGCGCCATGACCGTCCGCATGATAATGTAAACCCATTCCACGACCAACATGAAAACCCGAAGATGTAATTTCAGCAACACTTTGGGCGGGAACCACATTGTTATTCATAATAGGATACATCACTAATCCATCAATCGTAACACCCAATCCCGATTTACTAGCATAATTATAACAGTTTGTGGCAATGCTATAACTAGGATTAGATGCTATATAATCATCGCGCAGAGTCGTTCCCATGGTATTATCAGTTAGATTACTAACTACGCCATAATCCTTCATTGGTATTTTAAATAAATATTGTTGTAAGGTGGCGTCACGAGTTACTTTGGAAGAACCGTAACCACCAGTACCATCACCCGGTGGTCGTGGTACATCTAATAAATGATTGGGTCTATCGGTAATAGAATAAGAAGCAATACACATAAATGGGTGATAATTACCGGAATTATCCGTTTCATTGGTAAAATACACATATGGATTTGAATTTTGACCCAATGTACCATTGGCAATACTATCGGTATTATTCACATAAGATAATAGACCGGTTCGAAAAGCACTATATACACTGGTATCATATCTAAGACTATCACCATT
>Ga0214923_10004629_pt1 | contig 16477 bp, 19 predicted proteins | sample LL1510_MetaG_FD_177993 | JGI IMG/M metagenome (GOLD analysis project Ga0214923, IMG submission 177993) | Freshwater microbial communities from Lake Lanier, Atlanta, Georgia, United States - LL-1510 | ecosystem: Environmental > Aquatic > Freshwater > Lake | place: USA: Georgia | collected...
TTGGTGGTTTTTGTGGGAGACACAGCAGCTTATTTTGGGGGGATGACTTGGGGAAAACGGAAACTGGCAAGTGAGATTAGTCCTAAAAAAACAATTGAGGGGTCGTTCTCGGCCTTACTAGCCTCTGTCGTCGTAACTCTTCTGTGGACTCGATTTGTGTATCCGGAAGCCATGTTCCCCGATAATTATTGGCGAATCATTTTGGCGGCCCCTGTCTTGAGTCTTTTGGCTCAATTGGGCGATTTATTTGAATCTGTACTTAAACGAAGTCAGATGCAAAAAGACTCCGGTAGTTTTTTGCCGGGGCATGGCGGTATTTTAGATCGCGTTGATGGTCTCGCTTTTGCCACGCCAGTTTTCTATTTTTGTCTCTACTATCTGTGGGAGACAGCGTAAATGAGTCAAAAGAGAAAAGTCTGTGTTCTGGGTTCTACCGGAACCATTGGAACTTACACTCTGGAACTTATTCAGGCGTTTCCAGATCGCTTTGAAGCCGTCAGTCTGGCTGCAGGAAAAAACCTCACTAAACTTCAAGAGCAGATTCGGACTTTTAATCCTCAACGAGTAAGCGTTCAGGATGAATCAGATGCCAAGTTTCTACGTCAGGAATTCCCCAAGCTTCAGATAGATTGGGGAATTGAAGGAATAAAAAGGTGCATTGAGGCGAGCGGAGTAGAGGTCGTAATTGTAGGGATTGTTGGATTTGCAGGACTGGAGCCCACTCTTCATGCCATAGGCCAAAACAAGCTCATTGGATTAGCCAACAAGGAATCTCTCGTTACTGCTGGGAGTTTGTTTCATGAGGAAGTGAAGAGGAGCTCTGCCCAGATTGTGCCCGTCGACAGTGAACACAATGCTTTGTATCAGCTTCTCAATGGGGTCGACCGGTCGGAAGTACAAACTGTAGTGCTAACTGCCAGTGGGGGCCCATTTCTCAAGAGAACTGATTTGGATTTTAAGCAAGTGACGCCAGAGATGGCCATCTCTCATCCCAATTGGAAAATGGGGCCTAAAATTTCGGTCGATTCTGCAACTCTGATGAATAAAGGCCTCGAATTAATAGAAGCTCATTTTCTTTTTGGTTTTCCTGAGAATCAGATCGAAGTATGGGTTCATCCGCAAAGCATCATCCATGGTGCAATTTGGTTAAAAGATAATACGAATTTGGCGCAGCTATCGTTACCGGATATGAAATCTGCAATTGGTTACGCCCTATCTTATCCAGAAAGGCTTTCGCAACCCATCAAAAAACTCACTTTAAATCAAATGTCTCGGTTGGAGTTTTTTGAGCCTGACATTCAGCGTTTTCCTTGTTTGGAGCTTGCCAGAAAGTCTCTTCGAGCCGGGCAGAGCCATGTGATTGCCTTAAATGCAGCCAATGAAATAGCAGTTAACGCCTTTTTAAATCGTCAAATCGCATTTACTCAAATTCCAGAAGTGATTGACGCTACTCTGCAAGGATTCGCCGGAATGCTGATTCAACAACTCGATCATGTTTTTGAGGCTGATAGGGTTGGGCGGCAAGTTGCCAAGACCGCTATAAATCGAATATGATTTGAAAAATTTGGAGGTCCGGTGTCTACATTCGTTGGCATGGTGGTTCTTTTGGGGGGGCTCATATTTTTCCATGAGCTCGGTCACTATCTCGTTGCTAAATTTTTTCGAGTAAAAGTTGAAACCTTTTCCTTAGGTTTTGGGAAAAAAATCCTGAAAAAAACCTGGGGTGAAACGGAGTATTGCCTCTCTTTGATACCGCTAGGCGGTTACGTGAAATTAATGGGAGACGACCCTTATAAGGCAGTTCCCCCAGAAGAAGCTCATCGGGCATTCTCCACTCAAGCTCTTTACAAAAGATTTGCCGTCGTAGCCGCGGGTCCCATTGCGAACCTTTTGTTGGCTTACATTCTTTTTATGGTGGTTTTCTGGGTGGGACAACCTCAAGTGAGCTCTCGAGTGGGAGCTGTTTTGATGGATAGTCCAGCTTGGCAGGCAGGTTTTCGTCCCGGAGATAAAATTTTAGCTCTGAATGCTCAACCGGTTTCAACCTGGCAGGAAATAGAGGAATGGACTCGTCCAAAAGAAGGACAAACGGTTGAAGTAACCGTTCAAAGAGCCCAGTCAGACCTGAAGCTCAATATTCAACTCAGCAAAGTTCAAGCAAAGAATCCCTATGGCGAAGAAGAAACCGTAGGGGGTATCAAAGGAATTTCAGCATCGCCTTTGGCCTCTGTTCTTGGAATTTCTAATCCGGAAAGTATTGCTTATCGTGCGGGGTTAAGGACCGGGGATTTTATTACCAAGGTTGGAACTAAAGAAGTGGGATCCTTTGAAGAGCTGAGAAACGAACTGGCTATTCAATGGCAAGCTTCCCAACCCATCGAACTGGTTTATCAACAACTGGCAGAAGGTAAAAAGAAGCCAGAGGAGAAAAAAATCAGTCTTACTTATCCAGAGAAAAAAGAAATCGATTTAGATTCCTACTTTGGTTGGGTGCCTTCCGAAACCTTTGTTAGGCAGGTGTCTAAAGACAGTCCTGCTGAGAAGGGGGGGCTTCTCGCCGGGGATAGGATTATTAAAATTGGAGATAGTAAGATTTCGAACTTTGATGCCATTGTTGAGAACGTTCAAAATTATGGTGCCCAAGGGGCTTCGGTTTCCGTGACTGTTGAGAGACAAGGGAAGCCAGTTACCTTAGATTTAAAGCCTGTCGAAACAACCCAAGAAGATCCCATTACCCAGCAGAAATTTAAGAAATACATGATCGGTTTTGCGCCTTATTTGGTTTTTGAGGAGCCAGATTATACGGCCGTTCAGGTTCGGGGGATTCCGGCGCTTTTGGTAAAAGCTGTGGGGGAGACAAATGAACTGGCTCGAAAAATGGTCGTCAGCCTGGCTAAATTAGCAACGGGCGGAATTTCCATTAAAAATCTTGGCGGTCCGGTTCTGATTGCAACGGTTGCTGGAAAGAGTTTGGATGCAGGCTTAGTTCAGTTTCTGCAAATGATGGCCCTCATCAGCATCAATCTCTTTCTCTTAAACTTATTTCCGGTGCCCATCTTAGATGGGGGGCATTTGCTTTTCTTTACTATTGAAGCAATAAAAGGAAAGCCTGTTACCATTCGAACGATGGAAATAGCCAATCAGATTGGAATGGTTTTCATTTTAACACTAGTCGTGTTAACTTTATTTAACGACATCTCGAGGATAATACTTCATTGAAAAAAACATTCGTTCTCGATACCAGCGTAATTCTCTACGATCCCCAGTGTATTTATAAGTTTGAAGACAATGTGGTGGTTGTTCCTATCACGGTTCTTGAAGAAATGGACCGTTTTAAGAAAGATCTGACCGAAATTGGCCGCAATGCTCGTCACTTTTCACGGTATCTGGATGAAATTAGAAAACGAGGGTCTCTAACCAATGGAGTAGAAATTGGTAAGAAAGGGACCTTGATTGTCGATTTATTTAGAGATGCCGAGAAATATCTCCCCTCGGACATGGCCCATGAAAAAAACGATCACAAGATTTTGGCTGTAGCTCTTAAGTTCCGTCAGGAGAAAACAAATACCAGCGTTGTATTTGTGACGAAGGACGTTAATTTAAGAGTAAAAGCTGATGCCTTAGGGATCAATTCAGTCGACTATGAGCCCTCGCGAGTCAGCATTGATGAGCTCTACACCGGTCTTATTACGATGGATGTCCCTTCGGACGTAGTGGACAAATTTTTAATCGATAAGCGCTTGCCCGTTCAGCAACAAGAATTGTTTGCGAATACTTATGTTATTTTAAAAGATCAGAAAGACCCTGAACATTTCGCTACCGCTCGATATATGGCCGGAGTGAATGAACTGGTTCCTCTCAAAACTTCTCCGCAGGGGGTTTGGGGAATTAAACCCAGAAATGCTGAGCAAGCCTGTATTATGGATGCTCTTCTAGATGATGAGCTCTCCTTAGTTAGTCTCGTCGGTAAAGCAGGAACGGGAAAGACTTTAATGGCTTTGGCTTGCGGGCTTCAGAAAACAATTGATGATGGCAAATATCAAAAGTTATTAGTCTCTCGCCCTATTTTCCCGCTTGGAAAAGACATTGGATATCTACCTGGCGAAGTGGAAGAGAAGCTAAATCCCTGGATGCAGCCGATTTTTGATAACATCGATTACATTGTTTCGTTTAGTGCTGGCGAAAAACCTCAGAAGAGACCCAATCGAAGAGCTTGGCAGGAATTGATCAATCAGGGAATGCTTCAGATTGAACCCCTTACTTACATTCGTGGGCGAAGCTTGGCTTATCAATATTTGATAGTGGATGAATCTCAGAACTTAACTCCCCATGAAATTAAAACGATCATCACGCGTGCGGGTGAGGGAACGAAGGTTGTTTTAACCGGAGATTGTTATCAAATCGATAATCCTTATATTGATTCATCCAATAATGGTCTGACTTACGTAGTAGAGCGATTTAAGAGGGAAGAAATTTCGGGACACATTACTTTGTCCAAGGGAGAGCGATCTCTATTAGCCGAAATTGCGACGAACTTACTGTAGTAAGCGTGGCGCAACGCATTAATTGACATATGTGTATGGCTATGTATTGTAAGTAGGCTCTATGGAACGAAAAAAAATATCTACAACAGTTTATATTACCCAAGACCAGAACGGGCTTTTGAAGTTACTCAATCAAAAGACCAAAGTTCCCATCGCTGAGTACATTCGGGAGGGAATTGATTTGGTTTTAGAAAAGCACAAACAACATCTGCCAGGACAGCTTTCACTGCTTCAAGAAGACGAGGGCAGAAAAGATCCTCGCCAATCTCGGCTTCTTGATAATTAACTGGTTTCACGTGTGACCGATCCAAAACTCATTCGAAATTTCAGTATCATTGCCCATATCGATCATGGGAAATCTACTCTTGCTGACCGGCTTTTAGAAGTGACTGGCGCTCTTTCCAAAAGAGAGATGCGCGACCAGTTCATGGATAAAATGGACATCGAGCGAGAGCGCGGGATTACTATCAAGGCCCAAACAGCCCGTCTTAACTTCACCGCGAAAGATGGAAAAGATTACGTTCTCAATTTGATTGATACTCCTGGGCACGTCGACTTTGTTTACGAAGTCTCACGAAGTCTTGCTGCTTGTGAAGGGGCTATTTTAGTGGTGGATGCCTCTCAAGGCGTAGAGGCCCAAACTCTTGCGAATGTTTATTTAGCTCTCGATAACAATCTTGAAATCGTACCGGTTCTGAACAAAATCGACCTTCCAGGTGCCGATGTTGAGAATGCAAAGAAAGAAATTGAAGACATTATTGGAATTCCAACGGATTACGCTGTTCCCATCAGTGCTAAAGAAGGAATCAATATCCGAGAGGTTCTCGAGAAGGTTGTTGAGTTAGTGCCTCCCCCTAAGGGAAGTGCCAAGGAGCCCCTGCAAGCCCTCATCTTTGATGCTTGGTTTGATCCCTACCAAGGTGTGGTGGTTCAATTTCGAGTGGTTCAGGGCTGCCTGAAACTTGGCGATAAAATAAAAATGATGAATACGGGAACGGAACATGAAGTTCTTCGTTTAGGGGTTTTCAATCCCCACCCCACAGATATTTCAGAGTTGGGAGCCGGAGAAGTAGGATTTTTAACAGCTAATATCAAAACAGTTCGAGATGTGAAAATCGGTGACACTCTCACTCACGTCACCCAGGCCGCGCCGAAACCACTATCAGGATTTAAAGAAGTAAAAGCGATGGTGTTCAGTGGGATTTATCCGGTAGACAGTGCGGATTATCCCAATTTGAAAGTGGCGATGGAAAAACTTAGCCTCAACGATAGCTCGTTTACTTTCGAAATGGAGACCTCCGAAGCTTTGGGGTTTGGATTCCGATGCGGATTTTTGGGACTCCTGCATATGGAGATTATTCAGGAGCGACTCGAAAGAGAGTTTGGGATTGCGTTGGTCACGACCGCTCCGAGCGTAATTTATCGAGTCAACACCACAAGTGGTGAATCACTCAGTATTTATAATCCGTCCGACCTGCCTCCTGCCCAGCATATTGCTTCAATTGAAGAGCCCATTGTTCATGCAACGATACATACTCCAGAAACCTATCTCGGTAATCTGATTAAGCTATGTGAAGACAAGCGGGGAACTCAAACGAGACTTCACTACCATTCACCGAAGCACATTGTTTTGGAGTACGACATTCCCTTTAACGAAATTGTTCTCTCTTTCTACGATAAGTTGAAAAGCTTTAGTAAGGGCTATGCAAGTTTGGATTATGAGTTTGTTCGGTTCGAACCGAGCAATCTTGTTAAGCTAGATCTCTTAGTCAATTCCAACCCAGTGGATGCACTGAGCTGGATTATTCATAAGGATAAAGCCTACTACCGGGGAAGAGAACTGGCTTCCAAAATGAAGGAACTCATTGAGCGCCAAATGTTTGAAGTGATTATTCAAGCTGCCATTGGGAGTAAAATTATTGCTAAAGAACGAATCGCTCCCTTAAGAAAAAATGTTACCGCTAAATGTTACGGGGGAGACATTTCTCGAAAACGCAAACTCCTCGAAAAACAAAAAGAGGGTAAGAAGAGAATGAAATCGGTGGGCAATGTGGAAATCCCACAAGAGGCGTTTCTAGCAGCTTTATCTTTGGATTAAGTTATGACTCCAAAAAACATAGCAAAATCTTTTCTGGTTGCCACTCTAACCGCTTTAGTGGTGCGACTTTTTGTAGTCGAAGACTTCAGAATTTCATCTGATTCAATGACCCCGAATTTATTAAAGGGCGATCTGATTCTTGTTTCTAAGTCTGCTTTTAATTTGAGACTTCCTTTTTCATCTTTTGAACTTTTTAGAACGGGTAAACCGAAACGATCCGAAGTGGTTGCTTTCTCTGTGCCGGAACAAGGAACAGATACTTACGTAAAACGGATAGTGGCTTTAGGGGGCGATCGAGTAGAAATAAAAGAGGGTGCCCTTTGGATCAATGGCGAGATGGCGCAGTACCAGGAGATGCCTGAATCGATCGAAGTCATAGAGAATTGGCCAAATGGACGAGCCTATCAAATCAAACGGGGGAAGTCGCCTTTGCCAGATTATGGGCCAGTAGATGTTCCGGCAGACCATTTTTTCGCATTAGGTGATAATCGCACAGACAGTGTGGATTCAAGAGTTTGGGGACCTGTTCCTTATTCCTGTCTCAAAGGAAGAGTTGCTTTAGTTTGGTTGTCGGTGGGAAGTTCCGGGGGAGTTCGTCCCAGCAGATGGCTTTCTGCTATCCAGTAAATTTGATATCCCAGTCGGTTTCATTACCCCTATCCATTAGCTCAATTCCACTCTTTAAAAGGTCATTTCGAATTTGATCTGCTAAAGAAAAATTCTTCTCAGATCGGGCCGAAATTCGTTTGAGGATCGCTTCCTGTACCTGTGCTTCAGTCATGCCTTTTTCAGCTAAAAAGAGAAGTCGAAGGGTTTGCAAATAAGTAGTCGGGTCTTCCGAGAAAAGATTAAGAACTCCAGAAAGGGTCTTCATGTCAGTCAGAAAACGATTTAAAACGAGTGCCGCTTCTTTAGTCCACTTAAAACCTTTCTTATCAATGAAAGCATTGATGAGTCTGACATAATCAAACACTAAGCCAAAAACCCGAGCAGTGTTGAAGTCATCATCCATGGCTTCTTTCCAGCGCGACTCGAATGTTTTTCCAAAAGCATCAGCGCTATTTCCTTCTGTAGACAAGGGTTGGCTCATTTCAGCTTCCGTCTGAACGAGCTTTCTTGCCTTTTCTAAAGTCTTGTAGATTCTGTGGAGCGCAGATTGATGTTCTCTGACCTGAGATTCGGAAAAATCCAGCGTCGAGCGGTAGTGCCCGGAGAGCAAGAAGAACTTAAGGGTCTCACCCGTAAATCGCTTAATGAAATCTCGGGTCAGCCAAATATTACCCAAAGATTTACTCATTTTTTCTGAGTTCATGGTTAAGAGATTGTTGTGAACCCAGTAATTACAAAAAGGAGCGGACGTTGCGCCTTCAGACTGCGCAATTTCATTCTCATGGTGAGGATGCATGAGATCCATTCCTCCTCCATGAATATCGAAAGTCTCCCCTAAGTATTTGATAGACATTGCGGAACACTCAATATGCCAACCAGGTCTTCCGGGCCCCCAAGGACTATTCCAAGCTGGTTCATTTTCATTTTTTCGAGGTTTCCAAAGTGAAAAATCCAGAGGGTCTTTTTTCTTTTCATCGGGCGCTACCCGAGCTCCTACCAAAAGATCATCAATTTTCTTCTTGGAAAGTTTTCCGTATTGAGGAAAAGAACGTACCGAAAAGAAAACCTCCCCATTGGAGGCAACGTAGGCAGACCCCTTGGCTATGAGTGTCTCAATCATCTTAATGATCTCAGGAATGTGCCCGGTGACGGTAGGTTGAGCATCTGGTCGCTCAACCTTTAAAAGCCTCATATCCTCTTCAAATTCAGCGATATATTTCTGAGTGATCGTATCGCAGGATACTTTTTCCTCATTCGCTTTGTGGATAATTTTGTCATCCACATCAGTGTAATTCATCACTCGGGTGACCGAAAAACCTGAGAATTTGAGGTAGCGAGCAACGACGTCAAAAAAAACTAAGGGGCGGGCATTTCCAATATGAATGAAGTTGTAAACGGTTGGTCCACAAACATACATCTTTACTTTTCCCGGCTCGAGCGGAATGAAAGTTTCCTTCTTTCCGGTAAGAGTGTTTGTAATCTGGATCATTCGCGAATTTCCTCAAGTAAGACGGTAACCTGAGAAGAAATAGCTTTTCGCTCACCCACGGGGCCGAGGCCTTCCATTGTTTTTGCTTTTACACTTACGTCGGCAAGTTCCAATCCCACGGCCGAAGCAATGGTTTTTCTGATTGCATCTGAGTGAGGAGCTAATTTGGGTTCTTCTAAGAAGACAGTGGAGTCCACCTGTTTTAGTCGATACCCTAACTTTTTAATTTCTTGGAGCACTGGTTCAAGAAATTCTAAACTTCTTTTATCTTGATGTTCTTTTGCGGAGTCAGGAAACCACTGACCGATATCACCAAGGGCCAATGCGCCTAGGCAAGCATCAATGAGTGCGTGAATTAAGACATCTCCATCTGAATGGGCCTGGACTCGGTAATAGCAGGGGATTTCAATCCCCCCGACTGGGATTTTTTCAATTTTTACAGTGGGGATCAGGCGGTGAATGTCGTAACCGGTTCCGATTCGCATGGTTCATTCCTTCCCTTTTTTAAATAGGAGCCCAAAATTCGAGAGTCGATTTCGTAAGTCATTTTAACATTCCGTTCGTCACCAGGAAAAACGGCTACTTTTTCTCCGAAAGACTCCAACATTGATGCGTCATCTGTGAAATTCGTTTCGGAATTTGCCTTAATTTGCTCAAGAATTTTAACGAGTACATCAAACTTAAATAATTGGGGTGTTTGAATTCGGACGAGCTCTGATCGATTGACCGTCTCTAAAACCTGACCGTTCTTAACCTTTTTAATGGTTTCAGTGACCGCTAACCCTGGAATCCAACCACCGAACTCCTTTAGTTGGGAATAAGATTGCAGGGCATTTTTCAGGGTGTCTCCCAGAAAGGGACGGCAAGCATCATGAATCAGGACAACCTCAGGCCACGGTTTAACTTTCTTGATGAGTTCGATTGCATTGACTGAAGAATCCTGTCGGCGGTCACCGCCAGCGACAAATTCAATTTGCAATGAGTTTGGCTTCGTAAAATACTGAGCTACCAGTTGTTTAGCTAATTCTAAATGATTTGGAGCTATTCCGATGACTACTCGGCGAAGGGGAACTTGTTCCACCAGGGATTTGAGGGCCCAAATGAATACAGGTTTTCCTTCTAGAAGATGAAATTGCTTCGGAACTGGATTGGGTCGCTCTCCTGACTGGGTATATCGGGTTCCTTGTCCTGCCCCCAGTAGAATAGCATCGATGAGACCCATTTATCATGTTCCAAAAATAGCTTCTAGCTCTCTTTCAACATCAGCTTCAAGGATGTTTTGAGCTAAAGACAATTCCTTTACCAGTAAGGTTTTGGCTTGATCCAATAGCTTTCTTTCACCAAAGGAGAGTTCTTTGTCGTGTTTTAACAAAAAGAGTGCTCTCAGAACTTCTGCAATTTCTTGGACCTTACCCGTATGGATCTTTTCCATATATTCTCGGTAACGACGGTTCCAGGTTTGATAATCTAAATCGCTTCCATCGCGCTTTCTTAAAATCCGATAAACTTCTTCGACTTCCTTCATCTTAATGATTGGTCGAAGCCGTTGTCCGGAAGTTCCGATGGGCACAAAAACCTTTTTCGGAGCGCCATTATCTTGGATCTCCAAGATGTAAAAGCGCTGTTTCAGCCCTTGCCCAAATTCCCGTTCTTCGATCCCACGAACAATCCCTACTCCGTGAGATAAATGAACAGCGTTATCCCCAACTTTGAATTCGTGACTTGTTTGTTTTGTTTTCATAAAGCGTGAAGGCTTATACCACAATGTTTGACGTTTTGCACCAAAAAGTGAATTTTCAGAAGAAACCATTTTTGTCACTCGCAAAAAAACCAATAAAAAACAGCCACTTATGCCATTGCCCTGGCCCCCTCATTTTTTTTTTGACCGGGCAGACCGACTTCGCTATGTTCGCCGCGCCGGGCCTCTATTCAAAATGAAACACCCAATTCCCAAACTACTTTTAGCTTCTGCTTCTCCCAGAAGACGTCAGCTTCTTGAGGCGCTCGGTCTGTCTTTTGAGGTGATTCCAGCGGCAGTGGAAGAAATTGATCCGTCTTCTGAATCTATCGAGTCGGGGGTCATCGAGAATGCAAAACGAAAAGCAGTTGCTGGTCTCAAATCTGCTCGTCATGAGAGTGACGTAATCATCGCTGCCGATACTTTGGTGGTTCTTAAAGAAAAAGTTTTAGGAAAGCCCAAAGACAGTGCGGATGTTTTATCCATGTTGACCCAATTAAGCGGAAAGACCCACAAAGTAGTAACGGGAATGGTTCTTCAGACTCCCTCTGGCCAAAATTGTAGTGTTTCGGTTTCATCATTCGTAACCTTCCGAAACCTGGCAGAAGACGAAATAAAATCTTATGCAGCGACGAGGGAGCCCTATGACAAAGCCGGAAGTTATGCGATTCAAGGCTTGGGAGCTATCTTTATCGATAAGATTGAAGGCTCTTATACGAATATCATGGGCTTTCCCATCGAGAGATTTCTCATTGAACTTCCTAAAGTCACGGGCCTTCCGATTTATCAATGGTTCAGATCGTGACTAATATTTCTGAAAACTTGCAGGTCATTCAAAAAAACATACAAGCCCATTCTCCCCATCCCGAAAAGGTTCGAATTCTGGGGGTCAGCAAATTTCAACCTCTAGAGCGGGTCCTTGAAGTGATTGAATTGGGGGTGACCCTTTTGGGAGTTAATTACGTTCAGGAGGGGCAGAAGTTAAGGGAATCCATAAATCGGTCTGATGTCGAATGGCATTTCATCGGACATATTCAATCCAGAAAAGCAAAAGATCTTTTAGATTATGCGTTAGTACAAAGCCTCGATCGAATGGACATAGCTGAAGACTTGAATCGTCGTGCGCAGAATTTAAATAAAACTCTTGATGTGCTGATCGAAGTTAACATTGGGAGAGAAAAGCAGAAGGCTGGGATCATGGCCGAGGATGTGGACCGGTTCCTGAAACAGCTCGCAGCTTTTCCAGCTTTATCTGTTAAGGGCCTTATGACGATGCCCCCCCCGTTGTCGCAGGAGGAGCGCCGTCCCTTTTTCAATGAAATGAAAAAGCTTTATGATCGCTTATCTCAGGCTTATTCATTTGAGGTTCTCTCCATGGGAACCAGCGAGGATTACTGCCCTGCTCTTGAGGAAGGAGCTAATCTCATCCGCTTAGGGAGCTGCCTCTTTGGAGCTCGCCCCTTAAAAACATCTCTACCCAATTAAGTCGTCCGTTGGTAAAATTTTTTTTATTTAACCCACGAGGTCAAAATGAAAAATCAGTCTACTTCCTTTGAGCTAACTCCAGCCGAAATAAAAAACAAAGACTTCAAAAAAACCATGTTGGGTTATTCTCCAGAGGAAGTTGTCGGTTTTTTAGATCAAGTGGCTAAACTTTGGGAGAAAGTCCAGAAACGAGAGCGTGATTTAAATAATCAAATTGATCAATTAAAGAATGAAATCAAGAGTTGGGAAAACAAGAAAACTGATTTGGATAAACTCCAAGCGATGGCTAAAGCTGATGCCCAAAAGATTATTGCTCTAGCTCAAGAGGAAGCGCAAAAAATATTAGTAGAATCTGAGATTCGCTCTCAAGAAGTCAGAAAAAATACTGAAACCTGGTTAACGGAAATTTTGGAAGAAGTTCAGGAAGTGGAAAAAAGAAAAGCAAACTTTATTATCGCTTTCCGCTCTGCTTTAGATAGTCATTATGAAATTTTAAAAACGGAGCAAACTGCCCAGGATTCTCTCACCCATAAGCTTCATGCCTATCTGAAAAATCCTAGAGTGTCCGGGGGAACGGAAGCATCATCTCTTTCTTAATCCAACCGGGAGTGGGTTCTTCAACCTTGACCCAATCACCTGATTCGGTTTCAGCGATAACCAGAAGCCCGGAGGGAAGTTCCAAGACGGGTTTCTCATCTTTCGCTTCTGCTGTTCGAAAGACGGGTACCAACTCATTTTGATTGTTGAGAATTGACGGTAGTTTGATATTTTTCTCATTGTAATTTACTGCTAGGCCGCCCAAAAATAGCCCGAGGCCCACAAAAATTAGAAAAAGACTACCTCTTCTGGCAGGAATAAAACCAAAGCGCAGGATCAGTGCTAAAAACAGAGTCCAAACCAAAACAAGCTTTCCAAAAAACTTAACTTGGTCACTACATAAAAGGAATGTTCTGAGAGAAGCTGATTCAAGGGGTGATGAGGAATCTAAAAGCGCTCTTTGGATTCGATTCAAAAGAGTAAGATCCCCCCAGGCGCTGAATATATTAGATCTGAGTTGGGTGCTCAAAAGAAGGTGGTAAACGGATAAGCCCACTTGTTCCTGGCTCCAATAGGCCTGTGCGAGATTAAAATAGGCCTCGGGTGAAACAGTGTTCTGCGTTTTTGCTTCTTGAATCCATTGGGTCAAATGCTCAACTCTTTGATCGCCCGCACTTTTGAGAGCGTCATTCCAAAGCGAATCGAGATCTGAGCAAAGAAGAGGGGAAGAAAATAAAAATAAGAGCGCTAAGAAGAGTTTCAAGAAGTTCCCTTTTAGTAGCGGATTCCGTATTTGTTTTCGAGAACCTGAACGAGCAGAGCCATTTCGTTCAGTTCCTGTTCGAGCTGTCGGATGCGGGCTCCTTGTTTCTGAATGGTATCCTGAGCCTCTTCCCAATTTTCCAAATTTGAATGAGAGATAGGGCGTTCAGCTTTTTCCGTCATGGGATCATCAAATAGAATAAGGTATTTACCTTTTTCTAACTTGAATTGAATGCTATTACTTTTGATCTTTCGACGAATGGTGCTGAGACTAACTCCACTCTTGATTGAATATTCAACCAAGGGGAGCCACTGGCCCACACTCTCATCCCGCATTTCCTGGACTGGATGCGACATGAGTGTCTCCTAGTGAAGATGAATAACTCTAATCATTATAAACTGAGTTCTCTCTCTTCCCAATATGCTAAAATAAAATGAGCGTCTAAAAATATTGTCTGGATGCAGCAATCACCACAAGAACAAAACTATGATTAAGAGCCTCATTAGCCAAACCATTAAAATCTGTTTAGTTTTAGCGATTGGTCAAATTCCCATGGGGAAATCCACCGTGGGAGGCCAATTTATTTCAACGATGGGAAATCTTTTGGAAAAATCAGCTGGTCCTAAATCGGTTGGAAAAGTTAGCTCTTTTTTCGAGAGCTTAAGAGAAACGTCACCTCAACAAAACATCAGAGAGATTACGGGTAAGAAGAAAATCAATCTAGAGAAGCTAAAGACTTGGTTGCCCGCTGAGAATATCGATAAGGATGAGAGCGAGGAAATAGGGAAGGTACTCGAAAGAGATTAGTCTTATGCAACAAAACTTCATTGAAAAACGTCGATTTTACCGGCTTCCTTTCGGCGAGCCGCTCTTAGTGACTGATACTCATAAAACCGTTGTCGGAGGTGCGCTGAATATCAGTCGAGGAGGGGTGTTTCTAAAGACCTTAAATCCTCTTCCTCTCGATTCAGTTGGGCACGTGAGTTTTGTTTTGCCGGGACAGGAAAAAAGCATCTGTTTTAAAGCTAAAGTGGCTCATCTTGTTTTTGATCGTCAAAGAGCGGAAGTGGATTGCGGGATGGGTTTACAGTTTGTTGAGGTTGAAGCAAGACACCAACGGATTTTGGATCAATATCTGGAAAATGAGAAGACAGCCTATTTGGCTTTGGAACAAGTATTAAAGGCGCGGCGACCTGTTGTGGCGGAGATTGAGAAACATCTTGAACACCTAACTCAGCTGAAGGGATTGGACTTGAGTGAGCTTCGATACCGGGTGGCAAGAATTTGTACTATTTTTGAAACGACTTCCCTGGGGGAAGTCGGGACTATGAGGTGAAAGTCATGAAAGCTAACTTGTTTATCTTGCCCCTACTTTTCCTGACCACCATTGGGTTTTCGGCTCAGAGAGAAAATAGCTATGGATTTGTCGGCGGGATGAGTAGTTTTAATCAGTCAATAAAGAACAGTGCGGGTGTTGTAGATGATAGTGCCACCTCTGAATTGGGGCTCTACGTAGGGGTTTACGGAGAGCGATATCTCAGCCCCTCCTGGGTTTTATCTCCGGGAATTTACTATTCTCAGAAGGGGGCTAAAAACACTACAGCTTCGAGACGCGCAAATTATCTAGAGACATCGGCAATGCTTCGCTGGTACTTTGCGGATGGCACCCGATGGAGATCTTACTTGGGTGTTGGGGGCGGATTTGGTGTTTTGCTCTCTGCGGAAGATGTCACCAATTCTGGAGTTTTAGCAAATAAGTTTTCTTTATTTTCTAAGAATGAGCTCTCTGCTCAGGCGGGCTGGGGTTTGGAGTTTCCCGTTTCGGCTGAGACCGGTGTGCAATTAGGAATTACCTATTCAAGAAGCGTTACGAGTTTTCTCGATCCCACGACGGTTGGCGGAGACAAGGGAACGTGGAGCGGGTTTTACGGATTTGTTGCCTTAAGATTTAGAAGCCAGAAGGAAAGTATCACCACGGAAGATCGCGCGAGAGATTATTTGAGATGGAAAAATGCAAATTCTGAGGAGAAAGGAATCTGAAAACTTAGAATCCATCATCATTAAAAATACCATCGTCATCAACCCAGCCCAAATATCGGTCCCATTGCTCGCCTACCGAATCTCCAGAGTCCCGAGTAGGAATAATCCTCAAGGTATACTCGAAATTTTTCCTGCTTCCCTCATTAACACACTCAAATGTCCAATTTAGCATTGTGGATACGGGATAGGGCTCAAGAGGATAGTAGGCCGCCCAGCGATTATCACCCCTCTTGTTCTCATGTGCCGACTCAGCAGTCCAGGAAAGACTATTAGAGATTGTGCTGTTCTTTAGTAAAGTTACTAATCGTCGATAATTAGGAAAACCAGTGATTAGTTTAGTACCCGGGCCGCTAAAACAATCTAACGGCGGAGTTGTTGGGGTGGGTTTGGTATAACCCGAGCAATCTGTCGATGCAGACGTCCAAATCGGCCTAAACGTTGCCGAGGACGATACTTGATAGGATAGAGGGGTGAACCCAACCACCTCGCAGCTCGCATTACTTGCTATGTTCACGGTGAACTCTAGCCTACTGAAATAAAGCCTTGTTTCTGGAATCAACACGCCACAGGTTCTCTGTCTGTCCGTTGCAGAACTATTCAGGGTCGTTCCTGCCTTAATGTTGCAAGCATCAGTTTTGTCCAAATCATCTTCTGTACCACTGCTTACATAATCCCCCGATGAATTCTTCTTGATGTGATAAATTGCACTTTCTGAGTGCGGGTAAGATTTTGTGGAGTCGTCTTCCCAATAACTTTTGATACTAATTGTGAATGGGACTGAGTCAGAGTCAGTGGGTATCACAGGGGTACCACCATCAGACGCAGAGTCGATGCAGGCACCGATTCCCGAGCAGGAGAAACCAGATGTGGTGCTTACCCCAGTTAGTTCACAAGCACTGATTAAAAGAGTGGTGCTAGTCAGAAAGGACAGTTGCAAAAAGCTCCGACCTAAATAAGAACTAAACATTTACTCCTCAATTCACCTAAAAATTGTATCTACTAAAATATAATTCAAAAATGTGAAGGAAATTTTAAGCAACTATTTAACGAATGGCCTCGTAAAAAATGTTACCGGGGAATTTGGTGGATTTTGGTGGTGGCCTCATAATGGAGTGACCGGGAGCTCTTCCGGGTAACTCCTTTAAAATACGAGGTAAAAGCCATGAGTCTGACG
>Ga0214923_10004630_pt1 | contig 16473 bp, 15 predicted proteins | sample LL1510_MetaG_FD_177993 | JGI IMG/M metagenome (GOLD analysis project Ga0214923, IMG submission 177993) | Freshwater microbial communities from Lake Lanier, Atlanta, Georgia, United States - LL-1510 | ecosystem: Environmental > Aquatic > Freshwater > Lake | place: USA: Georgia | collected...
TCCGATCTATCAAAAGACATTTTGCTAAACTGTTACATAATAGAATTCTCCGCATTGTATTTTTTTTTTACATATTCTACTCATTTTTGCAGCACATATATTTTCGCTTGCCGCTGCCTTTGCGATCGTGCTCCAAGTATCAACAAGTTCATTTGTATTGAATACGCGTTTTTCAACTTTCTTTCCTGTCGACGAAACTATCTTACGTGTATACGCATCATCACTATTTAGCGATATGCCGTAATAACCTTCATTTGAACCATCCTGTGTCCAGACAACAGCTTTCAATGCATGCGGTGACGCATTAAGATATGTCTTAAGTTCTTTTATTTCATTGCAAGTAATTGGCTTATCCATTCTCGTTTTCCATTTATTATATTCTTTCAATAATGTGGAATTTAGTATTTTTCCTGATGATGAAAACCTGCACATTTGAAATATAAAATTTTCTACATCTGATGATTCGGTCTTTTTATACTCAATCGGTTTCAATTTCAACCCTAAATATCCATATATTACTCCATTGCCATCTTGTCGTGTAAGTCGTTGTGGTTTGAAACGAGTGTCTAGATACTGTTTGAGTGCATGGAATATTTCTTTGGTTGGTTTTGTCTGTGAATATAACCTATATTGGCCTTCCAAGTTTAATGTTGATTCTTCTATGTCGTGTCGCAATATACATGCATCATCAATAAACTTAGAGAATTTCCGCTCATGAGGTTGCTGTTGCGTAATTGTATCTTCTTCTTTTATCATTGAAACAACGGCTAATTGTTCTTGTACGGTAGTTCTTAGACGTTCATTATCGTTTACTAGCATGATGTTGTGCCCTTTTATTTCTTTTAGTTCATCTGACAACTTCTCAATTTGTATGCATTGTTCGTCGCATTGTTTTAATAAGGTATTGAAATTCTCCAAACTATATTGATTTGATTCAATTATTTGTTTAACGCATCGTGTTAGTCGTTCTAATGTAAAATCTATATTGTCATACGCTATCATTTCCTTGTAATTTTTTCCACTGATTTCTATTTCGCGTGTATGCTTCTTTATTTTTGGATTGCGGCGTATGAGATTCTCAATCTCAGTGCTGTTACTTACACGGTATGCTGTGATTAATATGAAGTCATTGAATGTTCCTCTGTGATTATATACTCGTTGCTGAAGATCGTTTGTTTGTCCGAATTTTACTAGACTTTCACTTTCAGTGGATCTATTTCCTATTGTTCCTAGGTATACGCATTGTGTATTGCGAGGAAACTGTGCGATAGTGGCTTGTTCGGCTGCTTTTTGTGAGGCGTATTGTGCGGTTTCAAGTTCCTTATCTTTTTGTTGTATAGCTAGGGTTTTCTGTTCGAGTTGTTGTTTTAATTCATCACTTTCTTCTTGAACTACTTGATGGATTATATATTCCATCTTCAAGTAATATTCATGAATTTCATCTGCCTTTTTAGTGCCAGCTTTCAAGCATAAAGATTTGAACGTTTTGATATTCATTACAATTATTTCCTTATTGTGTCCGCCACGTCCTTTTTTTGCTCCTGAAGCTTCAGGAGCAATCAAAATCTTGTAATCCATTTCAAGTTTGAAATTTTTTTCTAATAAACATTTTGCATTAGATTTTTGATTGAATCCTAACCACCCCCATATATCATCTAGATTGATTATAAAATCATTTTTGGGGTCATGATTCAAATAACAATAAAAACTTGCTACAAATAACTGTTGTTCGAAGTCTGTAAATTCGTTCTTTATTTTATTAAGAATTTTATCGTTGTATATGCTTGAAAGCTTAGTTATGGGGTTCTTCTCGATAAGATCTACTATATTTAACGACGTATCCATGTTATATTTAATTTATACGCATGGTCTTTATATTGATTTTTACGGTTTAGTTTTGTTTTTAAAAACAAAACCAAATGTACTATATTACCAGTTCGCCTTCTTCACATTAATATTCGCTCCTTTACTCGCTTTCTTATTCTTAGACGGATCGTATGCCTCGTCTTCATCATCCGAACCCATGTTCTTGGATATTTCCCAAAACTCCTTAGATCCCAGTCGGAACGTCGGGTGATTTTCGGCCTTGTACCAGAAGATTTGATCGGTCAGTTTATTCGATTTCGCATTGTTATTGATTACCAAGCACTCATAATTCTCCGTGGTGTTATCCATGACAGCACAAAACGATTCCAGTGTAGGAAACATACTGGCATAGTTCTCCCAAATGCGCTTTCGATTTGTCAAGTACGGTTCTCTCAATATAAACACGTAATCAATATTTGTACGCAAGTTAGGCGGTATACCTAACGGATATTGCATAGTTATGACCAACATGACCTTCCAATGACGTCCATTCATAAATAGGAGTCGCATCATCTTATCGCGCGTCCATGTCTGATCGTACAAGCAGTCATCCATAATGACAAATGCACGAGGATCGATTGTGGTCCTCTTATACGTCTCGATCTCTTTCTTCATTTGTTTCATGACAGCCTTTTGTCTTCGCAGGATGTTCTCAATAAGCACTGTATTGTATTCATCGTGGATGAATAGTTTAGGCACATGTTCTTTATAGAAACCGTTACCGGCTTCAGTTCCAGATATAACAGTTCCGATTGGGATATCCTGATGATAGAACAAGAGATCACGTACTAAATACGACTTACCTGTATCACGACGTCCAATGAGAACCACGACGGGACCTTTGTTCTCATCCGGTTTGAACGTGATATCCCGCATATTGAATTTTTTCAATTCCAGTGTCATTATAAATTTAGTATACAAATTATAAATTAGAAACAAACGTTCATATTCACCAAATAATATATGGAATACAGTTATAAAATGTTGGAACCCGCAAAGCAATTTAATTCTCTAAACTTAGAATCTTTAGAAGAGCAATTTACGCCTACACCTGATGATTTGAAACATGGATATAATCCGTTCCAATTAGAGTCCTTCCAATATTATCAGCCGATTTTGAAATTGTTATTTGATATCAATACTCAAAACTATAATTCTATACAATTGAATCACCGGTATCATATCAACGATCTTATGACGGTAGTCGATTCCACTACATATGAACTGGTACCGAAACCAATCTTCATTAAATATTCACCTTTGCTAGATCCTATACGTTATATGATTGGTCGATATGATACGGAAAGCAGTGATATTCGTACATTACCGAGTGCCGATGGTGCGAAATTCCATAAGCTTAACGACCCGAATAATGCATCTTATGTAGACGGATTTTTCTGTCTTTTGTCGAGTAAATTAATGGAACTTCATAATTTCAAACATTCGATTGTCTATTATGGTTCGTTCTCTGCCGTACAGAAGAAATTCAAAATGAATATTGCAGATGACTATGAGTATTTAAATACTTCCAACTATTTCCTAGATAACGTCAATAAGTTTTTTCGAATTAACCGACATCGCGTGTCTTCGATTGGTAATTACAATTCCAGAGATAATCGGGATAAGATAAAAATCATGACAGATGATGATATTGTTACTGATGCGTCTTTAGTTGACTTGGAAATAACTGATATTGAAGTGTCAATACTCGGACCATTGGAAGAAGTCTACGTTAAAACAAAGGGATCTCTCGCAGATGAGGAAAGTGAAGACGATACAAGTGATGATGACGAAGATGATGACGACGACGACGACGATGAAGATGAAGACGAGGACGATGAAGACGATGACGATGACGATGAAGACGATGACGATGAAGACGAGGACGATGACAGTGAGGATGGTACAAGCGAGAAACCAGAATCGAGCATTTTCGCATATATTGATAATTTTCCAGTACAAATGATTTGTCTAGAAAAATGCGAAGGAACACTCGACGAATTATTCGTAAACGACGAAATCGATGAAGTCACTGGTGCAAGCGCTCTCTTTCAAATAATAATGACATTACTCGCATATCAAACTGCCTTCAAATTTACGCATAATGACCTTCATACAAACAATATCATGTTCGTGTCAACAGATGTTGAATTTCTATACTACAAATACAATAACATATATTACAAAGTACCGACCCATGGACGTATATTTAAGCTCATAGACTTTGGACGCGGTATTTATACGTACAATGGAAAGACGTTCTGTAGTGATAGCTTTGCGACCGGTGGCGATGCTGCAACTCAGTATAATTTCGCACCATATTACAATAAGAAGCAACCAATTATTGAGCCGAATTATAGTTTCGATCTTTGTCGTCTAGGCTGTTCGATATATGATTTCATTATCGACGACAAACCTCGCGATGAACTCCAGAAAACCATTCATCGGTGGTGCTTGGATGACAAAAAATCAAGTGTCCTATACAAGAGAAACGGTGAAGAACGATATCCAGATTTCAAGTTATATAAGATGATCGCCAAGACGGTCCACGACCACACTCCACAGAACCAGTTGGCTTTCCCTTTCTTCAAACAGTTTAAGATCAGTCAGATACCGAGTGGTGTGGCTTGTATGGATATTAGTAGCATACCATCATACGCATAATGTATTGATTTCGTATATCAATATATTAGAATCCAGGAACATCGGTGAAGATCTGTGTGGGCGTCGATGCAGCGAAATCCGCCGAACCCAGCATTTCCGCTATTGGACCGCTTGCCTGAAAGAAAATCATGATCGGTACAAAGGCACAAGCCATAACCAAAAGCGTATCACGTATAATAAACTTCATTGGTTTGTTCTCCTTATCGATAAACTTGGTCTCAACTAACTTTGCGAAAAAGAACATTACGGCAATTGTAATCGTGATAATAATCGGTTTTTCCATTGTATACTAAATTACTAAATATTTTAACCTGCGATCCTACGAATCAGGGAACCTACGGTTCCCCATTGGAACCCTCCCTTATAGGGAGAACCCATGGTTCTAGAAAGCTAAGTTTTTATAGCGATGAAGTTGCTACCCCTTACCCCACCTTCTTTGAAAGGAGGGGGTAAGGGGGAACCATGGGTTCCCCCTCCTATAGGAGTTCTTCAATTCCGTCCAGTGTAATTGCATCACCAACCGTATTTGATTTATTCATATCGAATACATCCATTTCTCCTAAATCGATGCTGTCTGTGTGTATTTTAATCTTATCGTCGTCATCATCTTCCTCTTCTTCTAATTTACGCTGAATCGCTCTCGCCGTACTGATCTCCTCTAAACGATCGATACTCTTGGGAGCATTCACATCCGACGCCTTGCCCGTACCCATATCCAATACACTATCATAATCATTGAATGACAATTTCGTAATAACTGGTTCGTTGTCAATATTGGAAATGGATGGCACGATCTGGGGTTTTTCTTCTTCGTCATTGTCATTTGTTTTTGTTTCAATCTCGGGTTTCACTACCGGTTCGGGTTCCGGTTCCGGTTCCATGTTCTCAATAACAACCTCTTCTTCTTGTTCGACTGCTTCGTCCATATAGGCGCGAATAATCGCCTCAGTCGGAATACTATCGCGAATGGTATTCAATATACATTCTTGGACGATCAGTTCTAGTTCGCGACCATTTCTCTGAATTAACAGCGGCGAAATATTCTTCTCGAATAAATACACATTCGTGTAGCATCTACGAGCAACGTTTATATAGACCTTGTGGATGAATGAATCTAGGTTTGGCGTGTTGATATCGATCTTCTTCTGTTTGTTCCCCACACGAACACACGTGAGAACCTTGAGTTGAATAATATGGACGCAGGTGATTAAATCATCTAAATAATTGCATCCACTCCGTTCGACGATGCGTTTACGCTCTTCCTCAATGATATTCGCATTCCACTTAGGCACGCGTGAAATTAAACTCTGGAAAGTCATGAGGTATTTACCAGCTTCATCATTTTCGATACATAGCTTCCATGACTCGTTGAAAATAGAACGGACTCCCTCGATCACCAGAGGTGTGAATATACTTACTAACCGACTGCACCATTCATTCCTAGATTCTTGCAAGTTCGAGAGAACAAAATCATCCATTTTTATAAAAACACCGTATATTTTAATATGGTATAACAAACGAGGGAACTCAGGGAACCTACGGTTCTAGAAAGCTTCGCTTTCAACTGCGCCGGAGGCGCAACCGAACCCCTCCCTTTCTAACTGAGCGAGTAAATCATTTTATTATTAAGGAGGGGGTAAGGGGGAACCTTGGTTCCCCCTACATGAAGGATATCCCATATAAATCCACGTTCTCGCGCAAGAATATAAAATGCAACATATACATCATCAACATCTTCTCGCACCTAAACTCCGATTTTATTTTATGGAAACACATCACGATATTTGATTTCTCATACATACTCCATTCATCCGATTGTTGTATATAATCTATAATGTCAATACAAGAATAACCTTTCTCGTATATTTCTATACTTGCTTCCGATGCGGCGCGATTTGTATCTATTGTCGATTTGTCTAGGTGTTCTCGCATCCACGTTGATTTTGTGTTTTTGAATTCCGACAGATCCATATTTTTTTCAAGTGTATATTGGTGTAGATTGATTGTCTTCCCATTTACTATGTATTCTGGCACGTAAATCTCGCAAAAACGCGATACAATTGGATTCAATAATTTATGCTTGTTCTCTACAACTATAAAAAAGCGCGTATTAAAACTGAATTGTTCGATGCATCGTCTCAGTGCGGACTGTGCGTCATTCGTCAAACTATCTGCATTATATAATACAATCGTTTTGAATTTCACACCGGTTGTCGACTGTAAATTTGCCTTTGCGAAGAATTTCAAGTCTTCACGTATAAATTTTATACCCTTACCGTGCGAACAATTCACGATCATAACGTTGCTTTTTATTTTAGATTTGTCAGAATTATAGATCTTATTCAAAAAATACTGTACGATCGACGTTTTTCCGGTTCCCGAACAGCCGTGAAATATAATATTCGGAATTTGATTTGTTTCGTGAAAATAATCCAGTTTTTCGTATATGTTCTCTGCAAGTTCCATTACATTGTATTTAGAGTATAATTTTATATGTGTATATATTATATTATATAATGAGTGGAGAGGCACCGAAACCAACACCAACTATAGAGGATGCTCTTCCAGTAACGGAAACTTCTGTCGAAGATTCTATTGTTCCTGAAACGACCATCGATGAGAATAAAGAAGATGGAGAACAAAATTCACTGAGTGAGGGTACTCCTTCGGAATCGCCTGTAGAAGATAATTCATTAGGTATCGGACCTCCTATTGAATCACCGGAAGCCGAGACATTTACACAAGACGATTCGCAAGGTGTTGGTCCATCCGTCGAAACTCCAGAGGCCATGTTTGCGCCTGTGGAAGGCACCTTTGGCAATAGCACGAGCACAAGCACAAGTACGGGTACTAAGAAGAAAAGAAAGAAGAAGAGATGTAAATGCCCCACCAAGAAGCAAAAGGGATCTAAGAAGAAATATCCGAGATGTAAACGTGGACGCCGCAGTCCCAAGACGCGGAAATGCAAGGGTGCTAAGAAATGCCCCAAGGGATCAAAAAACAATCCGTCGACTGGCGTATGTATGCCAAAGTAATAATGTTATGCTATAATAAAAAATGAATATGCAAATTCCTTTTTTATCCCCGACCTCGGAGAGAACAACCGCAGATGCTGACAGACTTATGTATAAGTATCCCGATAGAATCCCTGTAATAGTACATAGAAATAAAAATTCCACAAATACACCTGAAATAGACAAACACAAATATCTAGTACCATCCGACTTGACAATGGGCCAATTCTTGTATGTCATACGTAAGCGGCTTCAAATGTCACCGGAAAAGGCTCTCTTTTTATTTATAGATAATTCCGTTGCTTGCAATACAGACCTGATATGTAAAGTATACGCAGAGTCGCACGATCGTGAAGACCGTTTCCTCTATATCACGTATAGTAGTGAGAACACATTCGGATAAAAATCTATATGATATGTATAAAGAATGTTGCGTAAATATAAAATCGACACTCCACAATACCACTTCTACAGAGAACAGCATGCGACGCAAACATACGAATATGTATGTGAAAAATTGCGACAATACGAGAATTTAGGCAACGTAAAATTACAAATGAGTATGCACCGAGCATTGGAATTGATGGATACGTTCGTCGATCCCAGCGACCCCGATACACATTCAGAGAACTCTATCCATGCATACCAAACAGCTGAGCGTATTCGCAAACAATATCCCGACGATCGGGAATTACAAATATGTGGACTTATCCATGACCTAGGAAAGGTTTTGTTTGTTTTCGGCGAACCAAGTTTAGCGGTAGTCGGCGATACATATGCAGTCGGATGTAAATTCCCACAATCAATCGTGTATTATGATACGATGAGAGAGAACCCGGATTTTGACGATCCTGTATATTCAACCGAATATGGGATATACAATCCAAATTGTGGTATAGAGAACCTGACATTATCGTTCGGACACGACGAATATTTATTCCAGGTTCTCCAACATAACACCGGACACAGATTATCGCGTCGATACCAGAATATTATACGTTTCCATTCCTTCTACCCGTGGCATACCGGAAAAGAATATACACATTTAATGAAACCCGGCGACGAAATTATCATGGAAGATGTTCTCCATTTTAACCAATTCGATCTATATTCCAAAGAGGATGTCGATTTTGTTCTCACTGATGATATCCGTGCATACTATGAGAACCTGTTAACTGAATTTTTCCCAGAATCACTACAATGGTGAATCGCGTTTTACGATAGTCAATTGTTTTGTAAATAGAAAACGTTCATGATACATGGTTCGTCGACGTAAGTTACATGATAAACATGCGATCTCCACGTTACCCAAGTTATGCCCGGAATCATTGGAAATTCGCTCTAGCGTCCATTGTGTAGGTTCTCTCACATGTTCGTAGAGAACCTTTACCAACCCTTTACAGTAATAACATTTCAAATGACTCTCTACCAACAATTGGATGGTGGACGGCAGATTTATAATTTTACTCGGATCGTACAAATTTTTCGATATATCTTGTGATTTATAACCAGTCAATTTACATTGAATCTGTTGTGTCATCGTCTTATATATCGGATTGTTACTGGAATCGGTAGCCAATAATTGTAATTGTGTAGTAGGCTCATATTCCGATTGCCAGTTCTCTCGGTTCGTCACGACGCGTATTTTCTTCTCTTTAATCGTTTCCACTTTCTTGTTAGTTTCCGGTTTTTGGGGTAATTCTATACGCTTGGAATCCATATCCTAATTATATATATATTAAAACGAGATAGAACGATTGATATATAATAGTATAATGGCAGAGGAAGCGAAAGAACAAGTCTATACAAATAAATATATTCCGTCGTCGTCTACGATGACATCGAATGTCACGAGCACTGGGTTGGATTCTCTATTAGAGAGGGAGAAGCAAAACAACAAGGCGGATTCGTGGAATAAGCTAGATAAGACGGTAAAGACACAAGCGTTACATTCGTTTGCAGAGACGTATGGGAAGGACAAATCGATGTCCGTGAAGGACATTAAGTCGTTGAAATTGTTTTTTAGCGATTGTTTGAGGACAAATAAACTGAATAAGACGAAGGACGTGAAATATGACAAAGATACACGTACCGTCTTGAGTATACCGGCATTGGCGTATAATACAACCAATCACAACTTTACACTAAAGAATACCGATGCAAAGCGTGTGTCTACATTGAAGTCATTGACTCCGAAGAGGGCATCCGTGGAAGATAAAATTGAAACGGAAGAATAGATATAGAGTTTATTATATTGTATAATATAATAAAATAATGGATATTTCCACTTCCCTAGCGGAGGAAGAATTGGTAATAGAGAGCGTATTGTCGGCATCGCCTATACATATACAACTTAGCGACGACGAATATGTAGATTTAGAGAGCACTATTCACGAACTCATTTATGACAAACTCAACGAAAATCCACTATTGTATTCCGATCCGGATTTCCACGAAAACTTATTAGATGACATCCACGACTGGTTTTATGAGGACTTGATAAATACCGAAGTGATCGCACAAAACGAATGTATATATGATTGTATCAGTCAAATTGTGTATACATTCTTTGATATGTATTATCCACATCGATCAAACTCAAATTCGGATGTTTTTGATACTCTATATCCACCGAATACCGATCAAATCACACAAACAATTGAATTTCTCAAATCTTTGCCTCAACCGACGCAAAAAACTACGGAATGGTACGAATACCGATATAATTTGTTGACAGCGAGTAGTATTTGGAAAGCACTGTCTACCGAATCGCAAAGAAACAGTCTGATTTACGAAAAGTGCAAACCGTTCGTGCAAAAAACGAATGGAAATTGGTATTCTGGAGGTTCATTGCAATGGGGTGTCTTATATGAAACAGTATCCATTATGATATACGAGAAAAAATACGATACTCGTGTAGCGGACTTTGGGTGTATCCAACATCCAAAGTACAAGTGTATTGGAGCATCGCCCGATGGGATCAATGTTGACCCAGAGTCACCACGGTATGGTCGAATGATAGAAGTAAAAAACATCGTCAATCGCGACATTACCGACAAACCAAAAGAAGAATATTGGATCCAGATGCAAGTACAAATGGAAACGTGCGATCTGGACGAGTGTGATTTTATAGAGACGCGAGTTAAAGAATATGAATCACCCACTGCGTATGCAGAGGATACCGCACAAGAATGGAAAGGCATCATATTGTGTTTCCTAACACGCGACGTAGTTGATTCCAAGCCAACCTATAAATACATGCCGTTCGACCTAGATATAAGTCACGAGACTTGGATCGCGAATACCAAAGAAGAAGTCAAGGAAACGTTGGTCCTCTATACAACTACGTACTGGTATTTAGACGAATTCTCCTGTATCCTGGTAAAACGAAACCCTCTTTGGTTCCAAGCCGCACTACCCAAGATTTTAGACACATGGGATACTATAGTTAACGAGCGCGAAACCGGATACGAACATCGGGCTGCGAAAAAGCGCATAGTTGCAAACAGCCAATCAGTAACGAACAACACATCCATATGTTTACTCAAATTAGACCACGACTAAAATATCCGTATAGTATAACCCTACTATGCCGAAAAAATACGAGATGCGCGTTATAAATACATACAAAGACGCCTATGAAACGGGTGCGAAATACATACAAAATCTCCGAAAACGAAGCAACGTGCCGCGTTTCACCGAAGGCACGACGACCAACTTTCCGGCCCAGCTGCATGATGTGAAATGGGAAATGACATTGGAATCGCTGAGTAATACGTTGCGATATGTCATGGATTTTTTACATCATCAGTGCTATATGTTGTGTATCAATGACAATAATGTTCTCTTGTGTAAGTTGGACGCACAATCCACGGCACCCGTATTTAAAGATGTCTTACAGCGCAGCGTTGACGAAACACAGTTATATAATAATAATACTATGAATCATAGGCAATACAAAACGATCCAGGAAAGCGTGACTAAAAACATCGATAATTTGCGTGTCATGCAATGTGTAGTGAAACCGTTCGCTGCATCTGAAAAAACCATAAAAAACAACGAATATTTAGACCTGGTTCGCGGACTTAATTTACCAAACGGAGTTTTTATATTGAATCTCACGGACGCGGTTATTTTGAGAAACGACGGGAAATCTCCCTTTACAATGGTTACTGGGAAAACCGATTTAGGAGAACACGATTACGCGAAACATATACCTATATTGAGTATTTCCGGACAACGAAACTACTTGGATATACCTATGCCGAATTATGACGACGTTATGTTTGTAATGAAAAACCCAAGCAAATATGGTGCAGGTGCAGCGGCGAATCCAGACCCGACATATATTACCAAGTGGGAAGACAAACCGCTAGAGAAAGCGGTTTTTCGCGGCGGTCCCACTGGATGTGGCTACACGGAAAAAACCAACATGCGTATCAAACTTGCGAAGATGAGATCCAGCTTACTAGATGCGAAATTGACGAACAAGGATGGGAACTCGGTGGACTCCAAGGCGATCAAATTTGATCCTAAATATGGAATCGGATCCATGAATACCAATATAGGTATGTCGGGCAATTTTCTCACGATGGCGGACCAGAGCAAATACAAGTATATAATTCATGTGGACGGGAACGTGAATGCATACCGCCTTCTCACGACCATGTTGACCGGTTCTCTCATATTGCGCGTGACGAGCCAATATACGTCATGGGTGGATCATATGATACAACATAAGGTACATTATATACCTGTGAAGGCGGATTTGTCGGATTTACTAGATGTGATTCGTTGGTGCAAGAAAAACGACAATAAATGTGAGGAGATTGCGAGGAATGGTATGGAATTTGCCCGTTCCATTTTATCCAAAAAATACATCCAATCGTATTTACAAAACATGATGTGGAGTCTGAGCGAGAAGCGCCTTGTCGCGATCGTTGATGAAAAAGTAACCGATAAACCCAGAAAAACACAGAAACAGTCACCGAATAAGAACAATAAAACTGTGAAAATAAAACAAGCGGCAAAAGCAGCAGAAAAAGAAGCTATAAAAGCCGCTGCTAAAGCAGAAAAAGAAGCTATAAAAGCCGCTGCCAAAGCGGATAAAGAAGCTATAAAAGCGGCTGCTAAAGCAGCAAAAGCACAAGAATATGAATATACGGAAATGAAACCAGACCAAAAGAGATGTCCGAAAGGGTCAACTGCAGCAGTTGTTAACGGTGTAAAAATGTGTAAAAAAAAGAAAGAATAAATCCACCTTTCCTAACGTCGTATTTGGCTCCACCTTTTCTAAAGGTGGATTTGGCTCCACCTTTTCTAAAGGTGGATTTTCTAAAGGTGGAGATAGACGAGAGAGTCAATCGTCTTCCTGTCGCACAACCGTCCGCGGTGTAAGAACGAGAATATCTCACAAATAATATCATCACACAATGGCAGATGCTTTAATGTTCTCGCTCGCCATTGAAAACGCCGTATTTGGTCCGGAATCAAATACGTCCTCTTGCACCTATCTGCAAACTCCGCAATAGGTCCAATCTTCGGTACTTCCGACAAGTTATCTAGAAGCCCGTGGAAATCCAATATGCAATCCTTCAATCCTATATCATACAAATAAAGAGCGCGTTGGTATATTTTAATTATGTTATCCCGCTCATATTCACATACCATGAGATTTCTCATGTGAATTTGTGTCTGTTCTAGCAGTCCCAGTTGGTATTTCCCCGTATGTGTAGGCGTCCGCTCATATACTCGTCTTCGTACATCGTCTGGGATGCTTGTATGGTCGCCGGTTAGTTCGTAATACGCCGCCTTCCGTTTAGACTCAACACTAATTTCGAGTATAGTTTCCGGATCCGTAGCGTGCAGCAAGTTGATTTCGTCGTTCAAACGGTCAATGTCGTATTCGTAGACACAACGGTTACGTTCGGCGATCTTATAAATCACTTCCCGATTACTGATATACATATCTATATGTGCTTTCAACCGTATCCGTGTGGCATGATTATACTCCGTTTGTAATCGCGCTTCCGCATCGCGGACCCGGGTTTCGGCCTTGAGAACAATATCCCGTGTTGCGAGATATTGCTCTCTCCGCTTCAATGAAATTTGATTTCGTAATTCTACTTCTCTTTGATGATGCATTTCATTTACTCGTAGACTAGACCTTAAATTATGTGAAATCAATTTTCATCATGCGCTAAATAAAATTGTATCTTCCGACCCTTTACTAGACGACCATGCAACAGATATGGTGTTATCCTAGTTTTCCATGCGGCATAGTGAAATCCAATCTGTTCGTGTACGGTTTGCGAATACCATATACTCAAGAGCCGTCGCACGTCAGGGTCTTTGTTCGCAAATGCGATAAATTGCGTTATCCATGCACCACGAAATTGTGTATGTATACTCATGTCCGCAAAAAAATCATTGGAATATCCTTCGTCCACATACATTTTGTAATGTGTATCTATATCTTGTATCGATCGCGATTGTTCGTCCCATATGATTTGCCTATGAGGTACATTATGTAGCAAATACTCGCTTGTCTGGTTATAAATTATCTCTACAGCATCATCTATCCAGACTATGATTTCGTACTTATCGAGACGCGGTATTCGTTGAAATGACTGTTTATAATATTTCATAACATCAATATCAGTATTATGATACGGAGTTGTATCTATTATCCAGCCATTTGGTATCAGATATGGATTATCAGTAAAACATATGAAATCCGTAGGCGCTGTTTGTTTCATATATTTCATACAGGAAGTGTTTTTTTTGCCGTAAACTGCGGTTATGAAACAAACTTTCGTTTCGTAAAAAGGACTTATTTTATTTTTATGTTTTCTAAATAACTGTAGGAAACGACTCATTCTATACTACGCGGAGACTTGAATATGTAAAACTAGTAAAACCATATAGAATTTTAGACATATATACTATAGAAAACATGTCATCTCCTAGTGTAATCATGGAACAAGAAATGCGTGTCACTAAGCGTGACGGCCAGCTGATGACGGTTGAGTTCGATAAAATTCTTCGGCGTTTGAAGATTCTCGGTAACGAGGCGGGTATCAAAATCAACTATACAGCACTCGCTATGAAGGTGATCGACCAATTATTTGATGGCATTTCAACTGCCAAAATCGATGAACTGAGCGCAGAGCAATGTGCATCGATGGGTTCAACTCATTATGATTATACTACACTTGCCGGGAGGATTGTCGTATCCAATCATCACAAGAATACGAATTCGTCATTTCGTGGGGTTATGACCGATCTTTACAAATTCATTGATAAGCGCGGAAAGCCGTCCCCGCTTGTGAGCGATCAGCTATATCAGATTGTATGTGACGATGTCGACGGTGAGCTAGATAAGTTGTGCGATTTCTCGCGCGATTATTTAATTGATTATTTCGGATTTAAGACGCTGGAACGTGCGTATTTGATGAAGGTTGATGGTAAGACGGTAGAGCGTCCACAGCATATGTGGCTCCGCGTTGCGATAGGCATCCACGGCGCGGACATGGAGTCAGTGAAGGAAACCTACGAGTACATGTCGCGCAAGTATTTCACTCACGCCACGCCGACACTCTTCAATGCCGGGACGCCGCACCCGCAATTGAGTTCGTGCTTCCTTCAGGCCATGGAGAGCGACAGCATTGACGGAATCTACAATACGCTCAAGGAGTGCGCACTTATTTCCAAGTGGGCGGGTGGGATCGGGATGCATATCCACAATATCCGTGCGTCGGGAAGTCACATTCGAGGAACCAACGGCGAGTCCAATGGAATTGTTCCCATGTTGAAGGTGTTTAATAACACCGCCAAGTATGTAGACCAGTGCGTAGAACCCGAAACGATGATCTATACGACCGACGGCCCCATACAAATACAATCGTGTAAGGAGCGTCGCACTCGCATTTATGGTATGAACGGCAAACCGGAAACGATTGAGAAAATCCTGGAACACCCGTATAGCGGAGATATCCTGTGTATTTATAGCGGCGCATGCAAACCCCTGAAGATTACTCCCGAGCATCCGATCTATGTCCGACGAAACGACGCATTTGACTGGATTGATGCGAAGGATATTCTGGCGGGTGATAAACTGGTGCATCCGATTCCTACATGGTGCCAGGATGATGACCGATTGACGTGTGATGATTGCTACATGTACGGATATATCGCCAACTTCGGATACTTTTCCACATTTGAAACGGACTGGAGTATTCCGGTGACAGCGGACAATCGCGACATTTTCAATGCGTATTTCAACCGGTATTTCGTCCAAACATGGGAAGAGAATGGTCGTTTGAAGTGGAACTCATCAGTCCAGTTGCCGTTCCGTTATTCGGATTTCTTTGATGCGAACTACAATCGCCGTTTGGATTTCCGATGGATAAACCTCCCCGTAACCAAGTGCAATTTCATTATGGAGGGACTGTTGTATGCGGGACATGACGGCCATTCCTTCTTTCCACGCACGGATGCGGGAAATTCCATTCATGTGGATGCGCGAAGTCCCGAAACGGCGGAATATATCAAATTCATGTGTTTGCGTATGGGTCTGATCGCTACCATTATTGGAAAGTCCACCATCAGCATCCCCAAAACGCGCGAAATCTGCAATGTATGCAACCTACCTCATGATGGTTTGGTCGTCCAAGAACGACATGAAAATATGTTATTAACCACTGTTCTCCGCATTGATACGGCCAAGTACGACGGCATATTGTACGATTTACAGATGAACGTCCAACACGACTATTTGCTGACCGGTGGTTTGGTACATAATGGCGGCGGTCGCCGAAACGGCAGCTTCGCAATTTACTTGGAACCTTGGCACGCGGACATTGAGATGTTCCTTCAGATGCGAAAGAATCACGGGGACGAGGAACTCAAGGCGCGCGATCTCTTTTAT
>Ga0214923_10004632_pt1 | contig 16464 bp, 15 predicted proteins | sample LL1510_MetaG_FD_177993 | JGI IMG/M metagenome (GOLD analysis project Ga0214923, IMG submission 177993) | Freshwater microbial communities from Lake Lanier, Atlanta, Georgia, United States - LL-1510 | ecosystem: Environmental > Aquatic > Freshwater > Lake | place: USA: Georgia | collected...
TCCAAAATAGTATTAGTCTGAGTACGGCTGATGTCGTGTATATATGTTGTAACACGGTGATTTTCAGCATTAATCCAATTCGCAATCACTAGCATATATCCAGTTATATCGGTTTGTTGGATAAGTTCCAAAGCACGGCGATTATAATATTCGGCCGTATTTGCTAGAAAGTTGGTCTCGAAATATTTACGATATACACAAAGCGATCCTTTGTATTCACCAAAAGTATCGGTCTCGCATCCTAGTGATAGGAGTGAGCCAATAAAATTACTTACCAATCGTGTATTAATTACTTCACCGTCGCGTTCAGAATTAATCAGTTCATTGATGATTTTGTCTAACTGCCCGATTTGTTGGTCTAGGATATGGGTGAGCCATACTACCTGGGTTAGCCGGTGAATTTCCAGAATTCCGATTGCCTTTTCAGACATAGACCTTACCCAAATACGATTAATGTAATTGAAAAGATTACTGATGATAATTGATGACAAGTTATAATTCGCCCAAAGTTGGTTGAATTTCTTGAGATCTTCAGGAAATGTTTGAATTTGGGTTTTGGCAGATAGAGAAGTAATATACTCTGTGATATAAATTTGTAAATGTTCGTATAGATATTTAGCGGGGCCATCTTGTTTCTTGTTTGTGCCATGCGACAGGTTGCTTCCTCTAATAGATGGTTGTATAATGTTACATGAATCGTAAATGAGTGTGTAAAGTCTAATATATTCATTTTTTGTCAACATGTTTTGACTGATAGAGCTCAAATTAATTGAATAAACCGTGGTGAGACCGGCTTGCAATTCTTGCCAAGTTGCATCCATTTTATTTTTTTTATCGCGAAACTATAATTAATAATATATGTGTTACTCCTATATGCCCCTTCCTACAAAAACAATTTTTAATGCAAAAAACAAGCTCTAAAATAATACAAAATAATACAAAATAATACAAAATAATACAAAATAATACTGTCAAGTACTTGCCTGCCATTAAATAAAATATGTCGACCAGCTAAGGTGTTTTCTGTGGTATATGAATTTAGTTCCAAGCACTAATGCTAGGTTGAATTCGCGCCCCGCCTGCCACCCCATCACCAATTTCTCTTGGTCTATATGGGATTAGTAATTAATTATTTTTTGACACACAAACTTAGCAATAAACTCCGCAGTAGTGCATGGAATTCCAGTAAATACAGATGATATATATGTCTTAATTGGTTCCATAACACGAACAGTTTCTCGCAAAAGGTCAAACCTGGAGATGATAATCTTACCACCAGGTTGAATTTCGATTACTGTATCATAAGCAGGTGCTTGGATACGCATGAATGCAATACTTCTGGTGGCGCGGTCAACTTGATAGATGAGCCATTGTTTGTCTAACCACTTGGAACAAATTATTGTGAAGAATCGCCCGTCATCATCCCATTTGTGGGCAATTAGTCGTCGCTGTTCCTTTCTGTGCTCATAATAATGTATATTTAGTTGGATAAGTCGTTTCTTGGCTTGTTTCAAACAGGGTTCGTGTACCATATGCGATGGGTTAATAGCCCAGTGTAAAGGCACTTCTGTTTGTGTAGACGGTACGTCTGATAAATTTTTAGCAGGTTCCGCAAGTAATGTAAAATACTGTGTTAAGTCATGTAAATCAGGGCGATGAATTGCGATATCCGGCGCTAGGTATTCTACTCCACCATTTAAATATTCTTGGTTTGGGACCCGTGCATTTTCTAATGTTTCAGTATTGATTGTGCCAATGAAAGAATGGTGAGACATGATGCTATGAAAGCACAATTTGTTAAAATTTGGTCTCTTAATATAAACATTGATTTGTCTACTCTGCTGCGTTCCACTAGGTCCCAAACCGTTCACTTGGTTGAATAAAACATCAATTATATGTTCTGCAATGTCTTGTGACTTAAGAACAATATTATTTGGCATGGTCTTGTAATCCAACTTAATGAGTCCGGTTCCATCATCCGGTGCCACACTGATTTTTGCGATGTGTGTGGATGTCATTACTAGAATATACTCTCCAGCAAATGAATAACATTTGATATCGCTGTGACTTGGTGGCCTCAGTTCAGCCAGCGTGTGGACTTGTGAGTTCTTTTTTTTAAGTATATCATGTGTACGGCAAATGAATATTTTGTAAAATTGGCAATATTCAAAAACAACAAGCCATCGGTCATTCAATATGTGGAATCCAAGTAATTCCATATCTCTTGCAACTGTTTGTGTACAGTCTTCGAACGTATAAATTTCTTTGTAGCCATGGTAAAGATGCATTACTTCACGCGAACCAAGTAGATTATACGCCCAGTATTCTGATTTGGATGCATTTGGCAAATAGAATTTGATAGTTTCGCACCATTGGTTCAAATAGAGTTGGTATGGATTTGCACGGTCAGCTTTAGGGCTATAATAAAAATCCGTGGCAGTCTGAATTATATCAAATGTATCACTGCGATGTATGCTTTTGAGTTGTATATCCATCTTTAGGTATTTATAGTGGTGAATTTGCTACTGTTAGCAAGTTTATTTATAAGTGTACTTTGGGTACTCTATTGGGTAATCAATTAATGTTGCAAAAATAAAACGTTTTTTTTTAGCAGAAAATATATAATAACCAATAATTATAAATAGAATACTTTAGCTTTATAAATTAGAATGGATGAATTATGGGTTTTCTTAGTGGTTGTCCTAGCTGTTGCTCTAGGATATGCTATTTATCAAAATTATTACATAAATAGTGGTGCTGGGGCTAACGGACAAAACACAAAAGAAGGATTCTGGCCTGGTTGGCGGGGTGGATGGCGTGGCAGATGGCCTGGTTGGCAGGGTGGATGGCGTGGCAGATGGCCTGGTTATTACGGATATAACTATCCCTATGGATATTACCCATATTACTATTACTAGACTAGTAGATGTAAGTATGGTCTTAAATACCATACTAGGCGGTACTAGGCGATAGTTATTTTTGCCTTTCTTTATTTCTAGCTATTACTTCTAGCCACTCAGATATGTCAGTTATTCCTTTTTGTAACCTGTTTTGATTTTCTATAATTTGTTCTAATAATGGAACTATGGTATCCATCCCACGATTTTCTGCTGTCCTGGTATTTAATTCCCGATGATATTTATCTAGCCAACTGGCACAATTCATACATAATTCTCGTTCTTCAAGATAACCTAGTTCTTTTTGAGTGTTATGCCCATTTTTTTCACAGCAATATTGGATAACAGTTTCATCCAAATTATCAATATTCCAGATTTTTTTTTTCCATTCACCTTTAACAAGTGGCCGGCCCATGTTTGAATATCCTGAATCACAACAATTTGCGTTCAGCCTATTCAAATATCTGAATTTCCAAAGGTCTTTTGCAGGTATTTGGGGAATAGACATTTTTAATTGTATTACTTTGTATTACTTTTTTGCAGCTGAAAGTGTATGTGTATTAATCCTATATGTCTTATTGTTTGCTTTAAAATTGTTTTTTAACCGTTCACATTGAATTATAAGAAACCTACCGTCAAGTACCTAATTTAAAACCACCATATTCGGGTGGCATTAAATAATGTACTTGACTAGTAGAGGTTAGTATGGTCTTAAATACCATACTAGGCGGTACTTAACGGTACAAAAATGAAACCATGAAAAAATAATAGTGTTTTTCAAAACTAACCACTACATATGAAATCCACAAGTAAGCGCGACCAAACCTAGATTTCCGTGATGAATTAGATTAGCAAACTGTCAGCCTAGTGAGTTTTGCCTTTGCAAATTGGCCCACTATAGGTGTCATAATTATTATTTTTTATGGTTTTTTGCATATTAGTGTTTTGCATGTTGATATTTTCATCCTAGAACTGCTATGCTATACACAGTTATTTGCTAGAATCTGGCGAATAAGTGTGATGCAATCTACATTAATTAGGGCATCGGCACGGGTACCATATGTGCTCTTAGTTAAAACTCGCATATCCCGATTAATTAAATAATACTTATCCGGCCAAGCTTGGAATGTTTGTTCGAAGTTGTCAGCCCAAGTATCTACTAATACTGGGAATGGAGGTTGGTCTTCTGCGATGAATTCATTTGCCCTTTGAATTCTATCTGATATGCATGATTGTGGTTCAGGTTGTTGGTCTAGGCCAGTAGGCCATGCTGAGGAATGTGCTTCGTGAATCTGAATAAGAATCACACCTACACCTCGATCAGCCAGTGATGTGGCCGCATTAAGAAGTTCGCGCTTTCTTGCTAAGAATGGAGGTCAGCTATTACTGAATGCACAAATGAATAACCTAGACCATTCCTGATTGTTTGCTGATGAATCAGTAGTCGAAGTGCTAGGACCGAGTTTATAATCCCTGATAGCATCATATAAAGTTATTGGTTGGTTTCCATTAGTCAGTAGTGGGATATCCGGAATTTGGTCGCCAACCTTAATTTCAGGAGTAGTATAAAATACACAGCGATTATTCCTCATATAGTGGCTTGAATTAATTACATCGGCGTCATAATCGGATGGTGACCGAAAATAAGTACGGAAAATCCTGCGATAATTAGCGACACTGAAGTCATTTGTTGTAAAACCGAATTCACGTAGAACCCGGCGGTTAAATGCATATTCATTGTCTAGGCTAGTGAATTGTCCGCTGCCAATAGTTTTGTATCGTTGTTGCCCTTCTTCCGAGCACATATATTCCGATTCCCACTTAAGCATTCGGATTACTAGGTCCCGGGTAGATAATTCGATTTCTGTGAATTCTTTGTCCAGTTGTAGTTGGTTGTCATTGGTTTCTATTATCATTTATGTTTGTGGTAGTTTGTCGTGGTGGTAGTGTGTTTGTTATCCTAGCTATGATTTGTGGTACTAGGTTTAAGTTGGCATTTTGGTTATAAGAATATCCATAGCTTAAATATTATTATGAGTAGCTATAAAAGAATAGTCACCAAATCATAATTTTTAATACTTTCAAATACCAATTATACAAATACCACATACCAAATGTCCCATTTACACTTGAAAATGATAAAAAATATATTCAAATTGTTTCATTAGGTGTTCGGTTTAAATCACCTGAAGAGAGATATAGGGTAGGCGCGCAAATAGTTTGTGACAGGTGCCAATCAACGCCCATACATGAAGGGTATGGTCTAGGTATTCAAGATTTATGCTTGCCATGTGTCGATAAAGTTCGTAATACATGTGGGTTGCTCGATATAAGTGAAAGACATACATATATGGCTCAGCGGCAATTTAAACCTCCGAGAAGAGAACTGACATTTATGCTGCAAGACCAATTTTGGGATGAGCCGGTTATCACTACTACTAATATGCGGCAACGGCAATATAATATCAGAGAACGCACTGATGGTAGAGATGAGTACCATATAACTGAACCCGGCAAATATTGCTTATTTGATGAGCCAATTCCTGCTGAACCGCAACAGACTAAGCCGGAATCTGGACCAGAATGGCGTACTAAAATGATTAGCGAACAATACATGCAGGATCGCATGACAGGCCCTGGGCGGGGACGTAATAATGGTGATGAATTAGCTAGACGCCTAGAAGAAATGCAACGACTCCGCGACCAACAGATTCCGGTTGCAAGTAATATGGATGATTTACCCGGATTTAGTATTGGTGGCGAGTCATTATTAGACTCACAATTTGGTAGTCTGTTAACATCTGAACCGCCTAGAGCAGCTGTCCCTAAATCAACACATGTGGCACCGACGACAGTTCAGCAACCGCTACTTGAGGAAAGTAGATATGGAAATGGAAGTGCACTAACTAGGATGTTACAGGGAATGTTCCGAACTAATACCGTCAAGTACATTATTTAAGACCACTCTATTCGGGTTGCCTTAAATAATGTACTTGACGGTAGTATTAAATTATATCAAATTGCAGCCTGATAACTGTTAAGCAAAACGCCGGCAATTGCTAGTTCATATCTGTATTCAGGTGTAGTATACGCTGCCGCGTAAAACGCCAAATATTCAACTACTGACGACCAAGTCATCATAATCATTGTTTGAAGACGTAGCTCCCGGATTTCAGTTTGCATTCTGTTTCGGTATTCGACTAGTTCTGGGGAATCAACCAGTTCAGGATTTGTGCGGTGTGTGTTATTAGTTACCCTAGCTGTGCGTTGGTTATTTAGTGTCATGATTACATTCATGAAATGCAAATTAAATGTTACCAGTTTAAGTGCTACAATAATTTGCAGAATAGGAATGTCATATCCTGCCATAGGTGTTGATACCAGCCTGCATTTATTTCCCATGCAATCAAAAGCTAGGAACCCTAGAAGCACTCTATTTACTAGTCCGTATAGTTTATTGGAATTCATCATATTAGTTGTTCTTGTGTCTAAGTTTGGCTAGTCTATCAGTAATACTAAAAAAATAAGAATCAGTATTGTAAAACAATTTTTAGCAGGTGTTATTGTTCGCTAATAGTAAGGAAATAGCAGGCAACAATTAGCCAGAAAATGGCGACTACTACAATCCATTTATGTAAGCCAGATGCTAGGATACAGAAAGTAACGAGGCCAATTAATCCTAGATAAATCCAGTCCCAAATAATAGCACGGAAGCCAACCGTATCACCCCATTTTTTGAAGAATTGTAAATAATGGGCGCTAGGATTGCTAGGTGCCATTGCATCAGCTATGAATTTAATTAGTATATCAAATACCAAAATCACACCTGCAAGTGACAAGAAAAATCGGGCGGTCGGCATTAATTCCCATTCTTGTCCCCATCCAGTCTGTGAAATACCTAATGCTACTGCAAAGTATGATAGAATAAGTAATAAATCCATAAGATATGCAGAAGTAGGATTTTGGCCGTAGAATTCATACATCATAACACCCATTGGATTAGTAGTACCTTTAAAATTATTAACAAATAATCGGACCATACCGAAAACAAGTGTGAAGGCAGCAAGTGTTGTAAGTAGAATTTCACTAGTAGGTGTCTCTGCGACATAAGGACATATCCAAGTTGTCATTATTTAATAGTGCTTTAAAATAATATTGATTAGTGTGTTTATTATTGTACTAGGTTATTTCATTCCAATTTGTATTATTTATTTGCTTATTTTGCTCCCACGGAACTTTTTTGTTATTTTTGAATTATTAGTATTTATATTTCTATTTTTTAAAGTCCTAGATGTATGTATGGTGATATGATGTATATCATGATTAGGATTACTAGCGCCCATCGTATTAATAATGGTTTGTATGACTAATCGGCACATAACCGCAGGTTGGACCAGGAGTCTTTCACATATTGCATGACATAACCTGTAATCACCTGGATTGGTGAATTCCGCTGGATATAATATAGCATACTTACCAGATTTTTGCCCGAAATGATGCCAGGGACTCACTTCAGGTGCAATATGAATTTGCCATTCATTCGGGCTAAGTTGGGTTTTCACTTCCCGTTCGATGAGTAGAAATAATTTATTACGAATCATATCAAATGTGTGTTGATCGGGAATAGTTATTTGGAGTTGATATTTGGCTGTTTCGAGTTTAGTGGTTTGTCGAGTATCTGGAACCCAATGAACCGGACATTTGATTCTTAGGTATTCTTGAATATTCTTTAGGATATGTGCTGTATCTGCCACGTCTAGCATTTTTTTGCCGGTGTATTTTTTATTATTTATTTATATCATTATTGCTCTTAATCTGCTATGTTTTAAAAAAAAAGGGTTTCTTCTTGTTAGAAAGTACTTTCTAAAACGGAATGCAACCTAGCCATAATATGTATTAATGGGCTATCGGTTCATCCAATTTTAGTAAAATTGGGTTATCTCGGTAAGAGATCATCCAATTCTAGGGGGTCTGCAGACCCAAAAATAATTGTTACATATCGCAATAACAGTTTTTGTAAAAAAATTTAATTAGTTAGAAAATAACTGTAAAATTTGCAAAAACAGATACACAAAACAAAAGGGAATATCTCACATTATATGGTCTTAAATACCATACTAGGCGGTACTAGACGGTATTCGATGTTAATAAATTTTTTATTTCATCAAAATACCATTTTTTGTAATGTGAACGGTATAAAAATCGATTTTTAATTATGTTTGCGAGAGTTCCTAATATTAATTAACATCTTGCCTAGCGCACAACAAAGAAGACAAAATGTCTATTCAGCAACATGATATTACTTATTTTGAATTGGATTTCCCTAATCTCAAAAATATAACACCTAAGTGCCCAAATTTAGGACAGCCCGATATTTATTATTTGCTGCTAGGTTCATTATTCATTGATGATGAATTATTTGGATTGGTTAAAGTAAAAAATAGCGGTGACAAGGCCAACTATTATACTACTTGTTTAGTGCGGATATACTTAATTAATATGCGGACTAAGAAACACAATGGGTATATTGAATACTTGGATAGCGGGAGTATTAATTTATATGGCAGGATTATTATACATAGAACGATGTATGTTGTATCTCCTAGTTTGCCAAAAAAAAGTACATATACTATATATGCAATTACTAACTCTTTGGAACTCAAAAAAATAAAAGAATTTGTGCTACCTAATTGTATTTCATATGTTTGTCATAATAATACATTCTTATACCTAGATGCCAAAAATAATTTCGCGGGGTTTAGATATTTTCCATCAACCGATTCAATTGAAGATTTATATGCTGAAAATATGCTAATTACAGGTACTGGCACCGCGCAACCATCAACACAAATAATACAAAGCCAATTACCATTCTTGATTTATTCAACGGCAAAAGATAATAAGTATATAATTCTTGAATATTCCAGATATGATATTGACGATAATGGGTATACTAAAGAAGGAGACCAAATGTGTTATCTCTTTGATATGCAAGAATGGCCGCCCAAATTTATAAAGGATTACTGTATGCGCGATATAATGCCTTATTTTAATAAAAACTATTTTAATAATTATATATCGCAGGAACACCAGCCAATAACTTTTCTAAATGTGTTTCCTGAATTACTTCATGGAATACTTGATGAGAATATAAATGACGTTGTCCTAGATTTCAAACAAGTCAAGAGATATGATACCACTGAACCTAATAATACCCGGCTGACATATGAAATAGTTGTGGTTGGTGACCTGTTGGCTGGTGCTATGGATGCAGAGCATAGACCAAGATTACCTATTTGTGGATATGATATTAATAGTAATCCGCAGATGATTAATATTATTAATACACATTTGGGCTCTGGCAGAATTTGCGGTACGGATATTTTCGAGCTAGTAGAAGATAAATACCGAAAAACGCTTACTATACATAGGGTTGCAAAAGAATATTTTACATCATCAGGATTAGACAAGTTTATTCATCCATTTGGCAGGTTGATTTATTCACAATCTGGCAAAGATGGAATTCTAGAACTGAACCATAATCGAACTAAATATAAAAATATTATTCAAGGGTTTTATATCTTCGTTTTATTGTGTAATAAACCAAATATTGGAACTGGAGAGCAGAGTTATAGAATTAAAGTAATCGGTTATTACCCGCAAAGGGTTGGAGAAATAAAACAATGCCAAGTGAGTGATGATGAGTTTGTCTATCACACAAAATTCTATGATCGCGAACAGACACAGACAGCAAGTTTGACATTATTCTATAGCTCATTTGTTCGCCGGATGCGGGCTAGGTTTGACAAAGCATTGCTAGGATATCAACCCGACTTAATAATAGATAATATTAGCCGCTTCTATGTGTCTAATAAGTATCGCGAGGATATCGGCCTAATTAATTCAAGAAATGACCTAGTTCCACTATTAGGATTGTGATTTTATGGTGATTTTTTGTTGTGGCAAAAATTGATTTAGGATATCTATGTGACTAACTATTTAAAACTAAATACCCCCAATTGATCCAATAAATGACAACTACTAGCGCAAACCTTGCTAATATGCATGTTAATAGTATTACTAGGCCGGTGGCAGCAGATGTCCTAGCACAGCAACCTAAACTGAAAAGGAATCAACAGCTAGGACAAGGTTTGTTTTCCGGGTTACAAATTGATAGCCGGTTGCTTATTAACCGGTTTTTAGACATAGTACCACTAACCGGACTGGGCCTGTTATGTGATAAAGTAGGCAAAGTCACATGTAAAGATTTGTTAGACAATTCTTGCCTTGATATTATCAGGGAAAATATTCAATTCTTATTCGGGCGTTGGGTAGTCATACAAATCATATCGCCACGGGCAACGCCTGACCGTAATTTCCTAACTCTTTTTGATGCTGAAACATATGAATTATTGGATTGTGTAGAAATAGTTTGTAATAACAAATATTGTGTGATGAATAAGATATCTATTTCTAAATTTAGTTCCGGTGGATATTTGGCCTTCAAAATTTGCGCCCATATTGATATGGATGCTATGTATGCCGACAAAGAGTATTTAGCGTGGTTCCACGAACATGGATTTCCACTAGATAATAATGATGGATTATACGGTAATCGTGCAATCGATAATAATAGACGCCGTGGTAAAGACCATAGTACACCGTCACAACTACACCAGAAAACCATTAATTCACGGTGGGACGCCCAAGTATTTTATGTCAATCCGGATTTCAAATTCCGGCAAATCGGATTGCCTAGGCCTGAATTGCCTTATTCTGTATTCGACCATGGATTTATTAATCTCAAATTAATGAAACCTGAATTGGGAAAAAAAAAATTATTTGTTGAAATAATAGCAAATGAATGCGGCAAATTAATTATTTACGATCATTTGCCGACCGGTGAAATACCGGTATTCGCGCATTTGCCGACCGGTGAAATACCGGTATTCGCGCATTTGCCGACCGGTGAAATACCATATCCATTTGTGAATAAAATTATTGACGTTAGCGCTCAAGGGATTATATATAGAACTAATGACAGATACTTTTCAACTTTTGAAAAAACAAGAGACAATGACTACAACGAGTATGGTTATAATATTTGTATTAAATCATATGATATTAGAGACCCGACTAAAGTGGTAAATGAATTAAAATCTAATGATGCACTATTTACCAATAGTTCAGAAAAATATATACTTCATATGGATGGCAGGATTGAAATACCTATGAATTTATATAAAATAAACCAACAGAAAATTGGTTTTAAAAAATACACGGAATTTAACTATCCTGACTCACAAGGTTCTGAATTAGTTATTTTCGATTCTTTCACTCACCAAAAAACACCAAAAAATAATGATGGCAGGGAATTAGGATACCAGCTCGAAGTTATTAATAATTTGGGGAATTATACCTTATCGGCTGGTAATATTTATAAGTGGGCGCTGCTTAAGAGTTTGTCAGTAACTAATGGAATTTTTATTACAGGTAAGTTGTATTCTAGATTGAATACCACAAAACCGAAAGAAATCAAATATTCGCCAGATGGCCGATTTATTGCTATGGTGTTTAATTCTGAAGAGACAGATGCAGATAATTCCAATATGCAAGGTGTGCTTGTGTTTGAGAAAACATTACGAACCCAAAAATGGCATGAAATCGGTTATGTTAATTTCCCCGATAGTGATAGATATTTCGGTGTTAATTTTCAGAACGCTGACGATGAGAGAGGATATGCGCTGATTGTTTCAAATGGTTCTAAATCTGGAACAGACCTAGTTTATCTTCCTAATGCACTTTCCTGGAAATATTATTCTAGGCTGACACAGGGAAATGGTGTGCTAGGACTAAATGATATGATTGACAAGAATATAAGTGCATTCTTGGCTTATAATCGTTTTGCATATCAGGACTTAGGATATGGTATCAGTAATAATAGAACTTTTTGTAAAGAAGTTAAAAATCAACGAGGGTTTCAAAAGCCATTTATTAATATGAAAAATCACGTAATTCAGGTTGATTGAACTGGAGCAGTGAGTGCTAATACCGCCTAGTATGGTATTTAAGACCTTACTAAACTCCACTAGTCAAGTACATTATTTATGGCCACCCGAAAAGAGTGGTTATGGTCGGTGGCGAAGCCACTTTGTCTTTAATTAGGTACTTGACGGTACAGCGCAATGGCAATAAATAGCATTTATTTTTTACCACCATTAAGTGATAGAAGGTATTTGGTTTTGTGTAATTGCCCGACCATTTCATCGCGTATATTCATTAAATCGGTTGTCGATGTGTGTGCTGTTTTACTGAGTTTAGCAAAATCAAAGTCTGCTAACATTTTAACTATTTTATCAATCAATGTTCCCATATGTTTATTGTCTGACGGTATGATTAAGTGCAATTTATTGGTTGCTGGCACGCGAGAGCCCATTGCACCCATAAGTGTTTCGGCAAATTCATCAATATTATCATTAAGGTCGCCATAGAGCTCATCAGTTGCTTTGTGTGTACTGTAACTACTAGTACGCCAGTGATAGAACTTGACGGACATGAGAAGTTCTAGGAGGCAGACTACTAGGTCATAACCATTACTGGATATCCCAGATACATGTGTATGCATATGAGTGCGTACGGTTGTAGTCCTAGATGTTGTTTTTTGGCTAGGTCGTTTAAGGGTTTTTGAAGCAGGCATATTGGTTTATTTTTATAATTAACATTTATTTTATATCAGTTAGAAAAGTTCTACTATTCACTCCATTCCGACACAACCTAGATAATTAATATAATATAAACTTAATTTTAGCATATTACATTTATAAAATAATAAATTAAAATACATCACTACCTACCTAACATGAAATTAATAAAATATCTACTATTTGGCATAGCATCAGTAGCACAATTAGTGCATAACACTTTAGGAATGGCGATAGGACACATGACTAATAGTACTAATGTTAATACGACGGCTGCAAACCCGTTACCCATCATCTTAATGCATGGAATACTCTCGGATACTACCAAGATGCAACCAGTTGCAGATTGGCTCGCCAAAAACACGGGTGCTGTGGTAATACCTATTGAAATCGGAAATGGTAAACAGGATAGCGCTTACCTAACTATGCCCGACCAACTTGACCTATTTTGTCAAAGTATTCGCGAACAAGAACAAGTACTAGGTTCGGGGTTTAATATGATTGGGATTAGTCAAGGTGGATTGCTTGCTAGGGGGTACGTGCAAAAATGTGCGTATTTTCCAGTGCGGAATTTGATAACATGGGTGTCACCACATGGCGGGGTTTATCCATATCCCGACCCACTAATCTACACTTATGTGGCCCAAAGCAAGAATTCATATCCAGGGTATTGGCGTGACCCGTATCAATATAATAATTATTTGACACAATCAGCATATTTGGCAGATCTCAATAATGAAAACCCGGGAGTGAATTCATCGGTGTACCGCGACCGGATGCTTGGATTGGATAATCTGGTGTTAATATGGTCGCCGTTGGATGATGTCCTAGAACCACCTGCTAGTGGCAGATTCAGTACTTATAAAACCAATGCATGGTCTCTTGAAGTCATCCCGGTCGAAAAAACCCCGATGTGGTCCGGGCTAGGATTAGATATAATGAATACAACTGGCCGGCTTAAAATTTATGAAACAGATTGCAAGCATGCAGACCATGTAACTCTAGATTGTTTAGAAGCATGGAAACATTATACTTTGCCATTCCTCATTTGAATTGCAAAATACTAATGTTTGAAAAACATTATACTTTACCATTCCTCATTTGAATTGCAAAATACTAATGTTTGAAAAACATTATACTTTACCATTTTTTGTTTAGAATGATCTATGAATGAAATAGTAAACAAACAATAGAAAAAAGAACAGTAATAAATAAAACCAGGAAACTAGTAAATACAAGAAACAAATGCCTTTTTTAACTGGGCTACACCAATATATTAATGAAAAAAGTGGCAAAGTCTTCTCACATAGAAACTTAGCTGGATTCAGTACTAGTAATATGATTAAAAGTGCGGCATACGACCAATACAAAAATGCACTTACATATTATTTTAAGGTACTACCAAAATGGACTTTTCCAATTTTACCGCTATTCATCGCGGCAGCATTCCAGGTTTTCGCGTGGTTTGGAGGGACATTCCTAAGTAATCTTACTGCTATACCACGAATATTTGCATTATGGGGATTTGCCCTGGGTGAGTATACATTTATGTCTCCTGCTATGAATGCAGGTGTTGAGGTGCTAGGTATGTCTGAAAGTTTATTAGTAGTCATTTATCAAGTAGTCACACTAGTCGTATTTACTATTATTAATACAACTGTATTTGGCAATCCATTTGAAATGAAATATTTGATTGCGTATATCTTATTGGCTTCTGCTATTTATGTCGCATATATGTGGTAGACAACTCTATTCGTGAAAAAAAAAATTGTTTTTTGTTTATACAATATATTATAATACAAAGCCAAATTACTACTATCCATCATGGTTCAAGTTCTTCATATTATTCGTGACAGTGGGTTAGATTCATTCCTAGCATATGAACTCAATCAATCACCCATGAATATGTCGGTGATAACTAATATTCTAGAGGAAATGGGGTGTGTAGAACTACCACACAAAATTACCGTCCGCAATCATTATAATGATATTAAATTCACAGAATATATTTATAATATTAACAAGGGAAAGTACTGTCAAACTAACCTAGATGATGAATCTAGCCTAGAACCAAGACGAAAAAAATAAAAAAATTATTAATTTTGGGTTTTTGAATTTAGTACCGTTAAGTACTTATTTAAGACAAGGTGGTTTTGCCACCGACCATGACCACCCTATTCGGGTGGCCATAAATAATGTACTTAACTAGTGGAGTTTAGTATGGTCTTAAATACCATACTAGGCGGTAATTAGCACCATTATTCAAGTGTACCGTCAAGTACCTTATTTAAGACAAGGTGGTTTTGCCACCGACCATGACCACCCTATTCGGGTGGCCATAAATAATGTACTTGACTAGTGGAGTTTAGTATGGTCTTAAATACCATACTAGACGGTATTGCTAAACCAATTCAAGAATTTCGCAGTTTGCACCAGATAGTTTGCCATCTGCCACACTAGCACGGCAAAACGGGCAAGTATCTTGTTCGTTACACCATCTAATAATACTATCCGCACCAAAAATGTGTTTGCATCCTAGCAGTCGGATTACATGGTCGCCTTTGAATAGTGGCTCAAAAGATATAGGACATATGAATCCGCCACCGCTAGGCATTTCAGAACCGCAAATATCTATTAGTTGGCATTGACCTAATTTAATTTGGCGACTGGCACACCAATTGCGCCGCCGCGAAATTTCTTGTTTTTTGACATATTCCTGTGTTGGCTGGATAACATATTTGACATATGAATTAGGTCCCGCATCCCCTAGAATGAAATCCGAATCAGTAAGTGCTGCCCGCATATATCCGATATTTTCGGGCGTTTCTTCTTCATATTTAAATGGCTGTATTATTTGCTCGATTGCATAGTTTGTGTTATTCATGAATAATTCATTTAGAAACTCATGCATGATTTGGCGACCAGTTGCTAAATCGGTGTGTCGTGCCAGGATATAGCAATAATTCGCAAATACTGAATTAACTACAAGTCTATCTAAATCAAATTCTGCAATATTGTTAATTTCTGCTCTGAGTTTTTGGATTAGTAGTTCGCTAAGTTGGAATTCAAACCTAGTTTGCTTAGAATAGATACTAATTATTAGAAGAACATGTATGTTAATATTGTTATTAAATCTAATGCCGGCAAGTTGTTCTAGGATTTCATTAGAATTCACAGTTCCTTCACTATCACCAGCTGGATAGAATAATCTTATTATTGCCGCTAATTTGCAAATCATTGACGCAGGGAAACAACGGGGTTGAAATTCTTTTGTAGACATAATTGCGATATAATCAAGTGGATTGGGTTTATTTATTGTCCGCAGTTCTGAGTATTGTTTGAGTAATACTTTGATTGTGTTGTCAAATTCGGCAGGACTTTCTAATCCAGATGATATTAAATTAGACAGTATAATTGCAGTCAAATAGTGAGAACTATATAATGGCTTGAACTCTATGAATAATTCAGCAATTTTCATAGTAGAATATTTAGCATGCGTAAGGTCTAGCAAATATCTAATAAAAACTTCCTGTTCTAGGATAGTATATGCGCTTTGTGATATAAATCCATTTGTTAGTAATGCTCTTAGTTGATATAACTTATTTTTAACCAGATTTGGGTTATGGGTGTATTGCCTGCCACGCAAATATTTAGTTAGTTCATTAGCCAGTTCGGATTCAGCATCGGAAATTGGTTGAACCTTGTGCTCGCGCCAAACTGACATAATATGGTCTGTTTGTTCAGTTTGTATTTCACCGGTATTTGTAAGGTCATTCATACGCAGGAATTGCATAACTAGCCCGACCCCTTGATAATCACGGAGCCGAATTCCGATTGTGTTGTTTTTAGTGTCACTAACAAATGCA
>Ga0214923_10004635_pt1 | contig 16451 bp, 9 predicted proteins | sample LL1510_MetaG_FD_177993 | JGI IMG/M metagenome (GOLD analysis project Ga0214923, IMG submission 177993) | Freshwater microbial communities from Lake Lanier, Atlanta, Georgia, United States - LL-1510 | ecosystem: Environmental > Aquatic > Freshwater > Lake | place: USA: Georgia | collected 2015-10-15
GCCGAAGGCGTGGGAGACGGGCTTTGCCCGGCGACCGTAAGCCGGAGACGACGCCGGGACGGCGGCGACGGCGCGACAGCAAGCGCGCAGTGAACGTCCGGCGACGGGGTCTGGGTGGCCCGGAGCCGGCGAGGCACGACAGGCTGAAGCCTGTCCCACATGGATAGGGGGGAGCCCGGAGCCAACGCGGGCCGCATGAAACGCATCACAGCCTCCACACGGCGCTGCCCCAGGCGAGGCCGCCGCCGAAGCCGCAGATCACGATCGTGCTGCCCGGGCCGACGCGGCCGGCCCGCCAGGCTTCGTCGAGCGCCAGCGGGATCGAGCCGCTGGAGGTGTTGCCGTAGCGGTCGAGGTTCACCATGAACCTCCGCTCGTCGATCCCCAGGGCGGCCCGGGCTCCCTCGATGATCCGCGCGTTGGCCTGGTGGAGGATGAACAGGTCGATCGCCTCGAGCGCCACGCCCGACCGGTCGACCACCTGGAGGATGTTCTCCTCGGCGAGGCGGATCGCCCACTTGAACACGGCCCGGCCGTCCATCTGCATGAACTGCTCGCGGCGTTCCACGCCCGCGACGGTCACGGGGCGGCGCGAGCCGCTCATCGGGCACTGCAGGAGGGTTGCGCCGCGGCCGTCGGAGCCGAGCGCGAAGGCGAGCAGGCCCGACTCACGGCCCGAGGGCTCGGGCTCCACCGGCTCGAGGAGCACCGCTCCGGCGCCGTCGCCGAACAGCGGCCAGGTCTTGACGTCTTCGGGGTCGACCACACGGGAGTTGGTGTCGGCGCCGAGGACGAGCGGGAGCCGGCTGGAGCCGGCGGCGACGAACTGGGCTGCGGTGACGAGGGCGTAGGCGAAGCCGGCGCAGGCGGCCGTGACGTCCATCGCGGCGGCGTCGAGGCCGAGCTTCTCCTGGACGATGCAGGCCGTCGAGGGGATGCACATGTCGGGCGTGAACGTGCCGAGCACCACGAGATCGACGTCGGCGGCCGGGCGGCCCGCGTGGGCGAGCGCGGCCCGGCCCGCCTTGGCCGCGAGGTCGCTCGTGGCCATCTCGGGCGGGGCATGCCGCCGCTCGTGGATCCCCGACCGCTCGACGATCCACTGCGGATCGCAGCCGAGCCGGGCGAGATCGGCGTTGGTGACCACCTGCGGCGGCACGAAACCGCCCACCCCCGCGAGCCGAAACCCCACGGCCCGGCCGAAGCGGGACGGCCGGGGGGAGGTGAGGATCTCGGACATGGGGCGGTGCCGGAGCGCGAGGGACGTCGTCGGAAACCGGCGTATCGTACCGGCGTTCCCAAGGGGGCGCGAAGCACGCCGTGTGGAGCCGTGAGCACGGATGCCACCCCGACACCGTTCGGTCACTTGGGCGACGCGGGCTCCTTGGGCTCCTCGGCCTTCTTCTGGATCACGCCGTCGCGGGTGAGGTGGATCTTCGCGTATTCCCTGTTCGAGACGACGTAATACCAGTCGGCGAAGCGGCCGTTGAGATCCCGCACCCGCTTCTGGGCCGCCTTCACCCTGTCGTCGTAGTCGTCCTGCCTGCGGCGGTTCTCACGCTCGACACGCCGCTTCTCCTCGAGGGCCGCCTGGGCCTTGGCCTCGGCCTCCTCGGCGGCCTTCAGTTTCTCGGCGGCATCCCCCTCCGGTTTCTCGTCGTCCTTCGCGGCGGTTTTCCCGTCCTCGGCCTTCTTCGCATCGTCGGCCTTCTGACCCTCCGGCACGTCCGGGACGGGGTCGAGTTTCGGCTTCTCGAGCAGGCTCTCGTTGAATCGGGCCATCACGAGCAGATACCGGCCCGCGGTCTCGCCTCCCTCGTCGGCCGGCTCCGCGCCGTCCCCTTTCCTCTCACCACCGGCCACCGTCGTGCCCGCGCCGAACCGGAGCACGTATTCCACGCCGTCCTTCATCCCCACGATCGTCTCGCCGTCGGTCGAGAGGATGTCGCCCGACTTGAGCGGCAGGAAGCCCCGCTGCTGCATCGATGTCACCGCCTCCTGATCGCCCGTGAAGGCCTCGGCGGCCTTGAGCTCCGCGCTCAGGCCCGCCGGCTTCCGCGCGACGTCGATGATCGTGAGGTCGCCGAGGGCGTTACGCAGGTCGTTGAGCCTGGTCGACGCGAGCTCCTGCCCCTCGGCCAGCTTCTCCTCCTTGGGCGTCGTGGATCCCTTGAACGCCTCGAGCTTCACGAGCGACCACTTCGCGTCCTTGTCGTCATACGCCAGTTCCAGACGGTCCTTCCGTTTCTGCTCCACCATGATCCGGCCACCCGACTCGACCGCCGCGAGGGCGTAGTCGTCGAGCACGAGCCGGCGCACGTCCCACGGCGAGAGCTTGAGCAGGTCCTTCTCGATCCAGTCGTCGAACCGGGTCGTGAACTTGGAGGTGTCGATCTCGATCCGGTAGACGGGATCCTGCCCCGCCTTCCGCACGAACCGGAGCTTCCTGCCCCCTCCGGCGTCGGCCGGCGCCGGCCGCTTGTCCTCCTTGCCGACGACGAGCCGGGCGATCTTCGTGCCGGCCGCGTCGCGCACCTCGACGAGCTCGCCGATGCCCGTCATGCCCGGCTTGATCTTCTCGGGGTCGGGCTCGATCACGCCGAAGGTCGCGTGGTCGGCCGGCGAGGTGCTGACGACGTCGAGGGCCTTGAGATCGACCAGTTCCGTGGCGGCGGCGGCGAGGTGCTCCCGGGCGTCGGCGGGGTAGTTCTGATGCGCGGGCAGCACCCACACGCCGCCCGATTGCACCACCTTGAACGGCGCCAGCGTGGCGAGCTCCTCGTCGTACCGCACGATCTCGAGGCTGGCCGCCTTCGCGGCGTCGGAGAGCTCCGGAAACAGCACCCGCTCCTCGGTGGGCCGCGTTCCCCGGCTCTTGAACCGCGGCTGCACCGCGATCCCGAGCGCGAGCATCCCCGCCCCGCCGAGCAGGAAGAGCGCGGTCCTCTGCATCACCGGCGACAGTCCGCCCCGCGATTCCGACACGTCCATACCCTTCACTCCTCTCTGATCACGAGCGGCCCCGTGCCGCAGGTCACCGCAGCCGCGCCTTCGACACGCCCTCGCGCTCGAGCGCCCGCCGCCGGAAGTAGACGAAAAACGCCACCACCAGCGGCGGGATCGGCGGCAGCAGCACCGCCAGCCACTTCTGCCGGTCCTGCTCCCGGCGGACCCTCGCGCCGAGCTGCCGCTCGACCGCCTCCACCTCGGCGTCGCGGGTGCGCTTGAGCTGCTCGATCTTCGTGTCGAGCCGCCGCTGCGCCAGCCGCTGCCGGCTGGCGAGCTGCTGCACGGCCTGCATCGCCGCCTGGGGATCGGCGTCGCCGGAGGTCTCCAGTTCCTTGATCCTCTTCTCGAACTCGCCCACCTCCTTCTGCATCGCGGCGTTCGCCTCGCGCTCGGCCTCGTCGAACTCGGCGATGAACTTCTGCCGCTCGGCGTCGGCCTGCTCCCGCGCCTCGGCCACGGTGTCCTCGATCCGCTCGAGCGTGCGGTGCTTCGGCTTCCGCTTGCGGATGTCGAGGAAGCGGTCGTCGCCGGCCAGGTGGTCGAGGGCGTTGAGGGCGAAGGTGACGTTGTCGAAGTCGAGCCCGAACACCTCGTCTGGCCGGTTGCGGAGGCCGAAGATCCGGCCGTCGAGGAGGTCGATGTCGGCGACGACGACGGCCCGGATCGATGCCGGCGCCGCCGGCTTCTCCCCCTCGGCCGCGGCCGGCGGCGCGGCGACCGTGCGCTCGATCGCCACCGCCAGCACCATCGCCTCGCGACCGGGCTTTTCGAACACCCGCAACTGCCGCATGTCGCCGCGGTTGCCCATCACCTGCTCCACCTCGATCGTGCCCGACCGGACTCCGGTCTGCACGAGCGGCGTCCAGGTGACGTCGGCCTTCTCGTCCTTGGAGAGCGCGCCCGGGAAGGGAAAGAGCACCTCCTGGAGGCCCGCCGTGATCGGCTGCGCCGGATTGAAGCCCGTCGTCTTCTCCGTGCCGCCCGAGCCCATGTCGGCATCGACGAACACGAACTCGCTCGGCAGTTCGAGCTTGGGATGCGGGTTGTAGTCCTGCCAGACGACGAACGGATCGGCCCCCATCTGCCCCATCGCCGGCCGGCCGGAGCCGGAGCGGAGCCGCACGCCGAGCGCCTGCCACAGCAGGCCGATGTCGCCCTTGGGCTGCCCCTGCGGCGCGAACATCGCCATCGGGCCGCCCGGGCCGCGCCGCGGCTGGGCGGTGCCCGGCACCGACTGCATCAGCACCGGCAGCGGGTCTTCGAAGATCGCGATCGGCTGGCCGGCCTGCACCGCCGCCACGAGGTTCGCCATCTGCTCCGGGCCCAGCGCCGAGGGCTGCACCGCGAGGAGCACGTCGTACCTCTCCGTGATCGGCGCCGTGGGATCGACCTGCACCACGTCGTACTGCTTCTCCAGTTCGTCGACGAGCGCCTGGCGGGGCCGCTGCTGGCCGCTCAGCATGTCGAACCCGCCGAACAGGTCGGCGTCGGTCGTGAGCACGCCCAGCCGCTTCCGCTTCTGCTGCGCGGCGGTCGCGATCGAGCGGATCAGCTCGTATTCCACCGGCGTGCCCTTGTCGAAGAACGGCACCACCACCTTTTCCAGGCCGCTCGTGAACGCGCAGCCGAGGAAGATCTGCTCGTCGCGATACGTTCCCCGCACCCGTGAGAGCACGGTCACCGGCTCGATGCCGAACTGCTGGCTCGCCAGCGCCGCCGCCTCGGTCTTGGGCTCGGTGGCGATCACCTCCACGTTCACCGTGCCGCGGCCGAGCCGCTGGAACTGCCGGAGCATGTTGAGGAGGTTGATCCGCGTCTGGGCGTAGTCCTCTGGAACCGTCGGGCTGACGTAGGCCTTGATTTCGATCGGCCGGTCGGCCTCCAGGCCCGCGAGCAGCCGGCGGGTGTCGGGAGAGAGGGAGCTGATCCGCTCCGCCGAGAGGTCGGCCCGCACGTCGAGCGAGCGGAAGAAGAGCACCGCCCCGAGCGCCGCGAGCACGAGGCTGCCCGAGCGGACGGCGTAGTGCAGCCCGATCTGCGGCCCGTCGCGCCGGCCGGTCCAGTGGCGACGGCCGATCAGCACCATCGCCACGTACAGGCACACCGCCACCACGCCCAGGAAGTAGGCGATCGCGGAGAGCCCCACGACGCCGCGACCGAAGTCGGAGAACTGCTCCGCCAGGCTCCAGCCGCGGACCCGCCCGGCGAGCCCCGGCCCCATCACCGCCCCGGCCTGGTCGGCCATCACCAGCGGCGCGTTGAGGGCCAGTCCGAGGATGAAGGCCACCGTGAGGTTGCTCGTGAGGAAGCTCGCCACCATCCCGATGGCGAGCATCGCCAGGCCGACGAACCAGTAGCCCAGATAGTTGGCGAGAAACAGGCCGCCGTCGGGGGTTCCCCAGCGGAGCAGGATGATCAGGTTGCAGATGCAGGAGAACACGAGCGCCACGGTGTAGATTCCGACCGTGGCCAGGTATTTGCCGAACACCACCTCCCAGTCGCTCGCGGGAATCGTGAGCAGGAGCTCGTCGGTGCCCTGCCGCCGCTCGTCGGCCCACACGCTCATCGTGATCGCCGGAATGAAGACCAGCAGGATGAAGGGCAGGTAGCGGTTGAGCTGGTCGAGGTTCGCGAGATTCGAGTTGAAGAACTCGGGCGGCCAGAAGGCGGCCAGCGACCCCAGCAGCACGAACACGCAGATGAAGACGTAGCCGGTGGGGTTCGAGAAGTAGGAGACGAAGTTCCGCTTGAACACCGCGTCGAGCACGTGCCATTTCATGGTTGATCGTTCCCTTGTTCCGTCGTCGTTCGGGTGTCTGGCCGCGGGTACCGGCCGCGATCGCGGCCGGCGGCGTCGGGTCGGCTCAGGCCGGGCGGGTGAGTTCGTGGAACCTCTCATCGAGCCCGCGGCCGTCCCGCCGTAGTTCGGCGGGGGTGCCGTCGAACCGCAGGCGGCCCTCGGCGATCAGAATGACCCGGTCAGCCAGCGCCTCCACCTCCTGGAGGATGTGGGTGGAGAGCAGGATCGTCTTCTCCTGTCCGAGCCGGCGGATGTTCTCGCGCACCTCGCGGATCTGGTTGGGGTCGAGGCCGCTCGTCGGCTCGTCGAGGATCAGCACGTCGGGCTCGTGGAGGAGCACCTGCGCCATCCCCACCCGCTGCCGGTAGCCCTTCGAGAGCTTGCCGATCGCCTTGCCGATCACGCTCCCGAGTTCGCACTGCCTCACCACCGCCTCGATCCGCTCCCGCTTGCGGTCGCCGGCCAGGCCGCGGGCGTCGGCGAAGAACTCGAGCAGGCTGCGGGGCGTCATGTCGGGATAGAGCGGCCCGTTTTCCGGCAGGTAGCCGAGCCGCTCGGCCCCGGCGAGGCGGTCGGTCGACATGTCGTGGCCCGCGATCCGCGCCGTGCCGGAGGTGGGGGCGAGATAGCCCGTGAGGATCTTCATCGTCGTGCTCTTGCCGGCCCCGTTGGGGCCCAGGAAGGCGACGATCTCGCCGCGGGGCACGCGGAACGAGATCTCCTCGATGGCGATGAACGAGCCGTAATACTTGGTGAGGCCGTCGGCCTCGATCATGGCGGCTGTGGAGGCGGGCTGCGGCATGGGGGCTGGGCGAGGGGGGAACGACGGATCTCGCCTAAGTTTTTACGACCGACGCGGCATCCGGCAATCCCTCGGCGATCCGCACGCCGGGCGGCGGAGGGGCGGCGGCCGGTTCGAGCGGCTCGAGCAGCGGTGCCTCGCGGCCGCGCCGCCAGGCCACGTGCACCCTCCAGGCGTCGGCGGGCCGAGGAAAATCCCCGCGCACGTGGACGCCGCGGGTCTCCTCCCTCACGAGGGCGGCGCGGATCATGAGCCGCGCCACCTCGAGCATGTTCTGCAGCTGCCAGCCCTCGGGGCCCGCGAACTGCAGGGGCAGCACGTAGCGGCACCAGCCCTCCACGGTATCGAGGGCCTCGGCGAGGGCGTCCCCCGATCGCTCCACGCCGACGTTCCGCCACAGGAGGCTGCGGAGCGAATTGCGGATGTCGGCCAGGTCGAGGCTGCCGTTGGTGTCGGACGCGCGCGGGTTCGCGAGGTCGGGCACCCGCAGCACGTCGGCCGCGCCGCCCGCCAGCACGTCGTCGCTCGCCGCCCGGCCGGCCCGGGCTCCGTACACGAGCCCCTCGAGCAGGCTGTTGCTCGCGAGCCGGTTGGCGCCGTGCAGCCCGCTCGAGGTGACCTCGCCCGCCGCGAACAGCCCCGGCAGGTCGGTGCGGCCGGCGGCGTCCACCTCCACGCCGCCGATCATGTAATGGGCCCCGGGCCGGACGGGGATCCGGTCCCGGGCCAGGTCGAGGCCGAACTTCCGGCAGATCTCCGCCATGCCGGGAAAGCGTCGGTGCACCGTGTCGGGGTCGAGATGCGAGAGATCGAGGTAGACGTTGGCGTGGTGCGTCCGGTGCATGACGACCGTGATGGCGCGGGAGACGACGTCGCGCGGGGCGAGTTCGGCCCGCGGGTCGAACTCCGGCATGAACCGCCGCCCGTCCCTGTCGACCAGGTGCGCCCCGGCACCGCGCACCGCCTCCGTGATCAGGCTCCGCGCGCCGCCGGCGATGTAGAGCACGGTGGGGTGGAACTGCATGAACTCCATGTCGCGGAGCGTGGCCCCGGCCCGCCACGCGAGCGCCAGGCCGTCGCCGCTGGCCCCCTCGGGGTTGGTCGACTCGCGGTACAGCTGCCCCGCGCCCCCCGTGGCGAGGATCGTGCGCCGCGCCCAGACGAGCGTCTTGCCGTGGGCCTGGTTCCACACGAGCGCGCCCCGGCAGCCGGCCGGGTCGGTGACGAGGTCGATCGTGAACGTGTCGGGCCAGACCTCGAGGTTGTCGAGGCGGCGGGTCCGCTCGATCACCGCCCGCATCACCTCGCGGCCGGTGGCGTCGCCGAGCGCGTGCACGATGCGATGATGGCTGTGCCCCCCCTCGCGGCCGAGGTCGAGCGCACCGTCGCGCTCGTCGAACCTCGTGCCCCACGACACGAGCTCCGCGATCCGCGCGGGGGCCTCCCGCACGACCGATTCCACCACGTCGTCGTGGCACAGGCCGCCCCCGGCGGAGAGCGTGTCGGCCACGTGGTTGTCGAACCGGTCCTCGGGATCGTGCACGCCGGCGATGCCCCCCTGCGCCCATTGGCTCGAGGAGCTCTGCAGGTCGTTCTTGGTGACGACGGTCACGGAGAGCCGCGGATCGACGGCGAGCGCCGCCCGCAGGCCGGCCAGGCCGCCCCCGAGGATGAGCACGTCGGTGAAGCAGTGCGGGACGCGCTTCGGCCCGAACGCGGCCAGGTATCGGGGGCCCTCGAATCCGGGGCCCGGCAACGACGGCGTCATTCCCCGGCGGTCCCCTGCGTGTAGGCCTTGAACTGCTCCCAGTAGTCGCGGGGCGGCCGGCTGCGTCTCCCCTCCGCCTGCCCTCCGCGCGTGTCGGCGGGCACGTCGCGGGAACTCCTCACGCCGTCGGGCCGCAGGCCGAGGCTGCGCAGCGACCTCTCGAATTCGCCGCGGCTGGCCGGATCGTCGCTCTCGGCGAGCCGCCGCATCCGCTCCCAACGGTCGAGGAACGCCCGCGCCTGCTCGCGGGTCCAGCCGAGGCGGTCGAGCACGTCCGTCCGCCCCGCCTCGACCGAGTCGCGCAGGTGCTCGACGGCGAGGCCGGCCGCGTTGCGAGCGTGGGCCACGTCCTGCTCGCCCCACTCCATCTCCCGCGCCGGGAGCGGGCCCTCGGCCGCGCGGGCGGCGGCATCCCGCCGCGTGGCGTCGCCGCCGGCCCAGCCGCCGCTGCCCGTCTCCCCCGCTCCGCTTCCGGGCTCGCCGGCGGCGGGCGCGGCCGACCCGCCCGGCTGCGGTGCACCGGCTCCCTGCCGGCCGGGCCGCGCCTGCGCGCCATCTGCCGCTGGTGTGCCGTCCGCCCGCTGCTCGCCACCCGCGTTCTGCGCGCCGCCGCCCGACCGCTTGCCAACCATCCCCTCCTTGCCGCCCGCTGCCTGCCCGCCTTCCGGTGCTTGCTCGCTTGCTCCGCGCTGCTGGCTTGCTCCGCGTTCCTCGCTCTCCTTGCCCGGCCCATCGGCCGCTCCATCCTGGCCCGGCCCGGGCTTCTGCCCGGCCTTGCCGGCGGTGCCCGCGTCCGTGCCGCTCGACTGCCCGACGCCGGCAGTCGGCGACGACGAGCCCGCCTTTTCTCCCCCGCCGCCCGTCGGCTTGCTCCCGGGTGCGCCGGCACTTCCCTGCGCGTCCGGTGCGGAAGCATCTGGGCGGGATCCTGTTTCGCCGGCGTCGCGGGCTTCGCCGGCCTCGCCGGCCTCGCCGGATCCGTCCCGACGTTCACCCGGCTGCCGCGGTCCGGCGGCGCGGTCCTCATTGGCCCCACCCGGCTTCGACCCCTGCTCCCGCCGATGCTCGAGGATGCGCTCGAGCGCCTCGCCGTCGTTGGTGCCGTCGGCGGCGACGGAATTTCTTCGGGCCTCGCCCTGTCGCTCGCCTTCCTGTCCATCACGCCCCCGACCCGGGCCAGGCAGCCGCCCACCGCCCGGATCGTGGCGCTGACCGGTCTGCCCCTGAGCCTGCCCCGCGCTGGCCTCGTCGCGCCCTCCCTGCCGCTCGCCGCGGGCCCCGACTCCCTGCCCGCTCTCGGCCCCCTGGCCCTGATTCTCCCCCTGCCCCTGGCGGTCGCCCCGTTGCTTGGCATCGGCTGGCTGCTGCTCCCGTTCCCCGCCCTGCGGCCCGCCCGCCTGGCCGTCCTTCCGGCCAGGATGCGCACTCTCATCGCTCCGCTGTTCTTGCCGCTCGCGGTCCGCGCGACCGCCGTCCGCGTCCTTCCGGGGACGTTCGTCGTCCTGCGGCGTCGCGTCTGGGCGGCGATCGCGGGCGTCGGCTGCGTCGGCGGCGGCCCCGTCCGAGCCGCCGTTCCCCGGCTCTCCACCCGGCGCTCGGCGCTCGTCGGAGGGCCTGCGGCCCGGCGGAGGGGCGGGTCGACGCGGCGGTGCTGCCGGATCGATGCGGAGCGCCTGCCAGGGGGAGTGCGACACGTTGGGCCGCTTGGGACGGTTGTCGACGGCCACCGCCCGATACTCGAGCGTCGCCCCCGCACCGGCGCCGAGACGCTCCGGCACGAGTTCCGCGACGCCGCGGTAGAGCCCCGCATGCTCGTCTTTCAAGAGCACGATCTCGGGCCCGGCCGCACCCCCCTCGAGCCTCGTCTCGATGGCGACCCTCGCGAGCGCGAAGTCGGGGTCGTGCGCCTGCACACGCACCGTGACCGGTGCGGCCGGCGGCACCCGCAGCGGCGACTCCCGCGGCTCCTCGATCACCACCTCGGGCGCCACGTCGGCCACGACCTCGATCCGGTGTTCGAGCGGGTCGACGACCACCGCCTCGCGGGCCGACCCCTCGGCGGACCGCGGCTGGAAGACGAGCCGGTAGGACGAGTGCTCCGGCCCCGACGCGTCGGCCTTGAGGCCGAGGTGAAACGACTTCGTCACGCGGGCCAGGTCGGCCGCCGACTTCGTGAACCTCAGGTCGCGGCCGCCGTCCGCGTCGAAGTCGATCCACGCCTCGTCGATCGGCCGGTTGGCCTCCGCCACGACCGTGACCTCCGTCCCCTCGACCGCGCGGATGTCGCCCTGCCAGGCCACCGCCTCCGGGGCTCGGCGCGTGTAGGCCGGAAACGCGTAGCGCACCTCGCGCACCAGCAGCGTCGGCGAATCGACCACGAGCACGCGGACCGGGCGGCTGCGGGCGTCACCGGCGGCGATCGTGATCTCGAGCGACTGGTCGAGGCCGCGCCGGGCGTCGGGCAGCACGGCCACGAACAGCCGCTCGCCCGCACCGGCGACGGGGCTACGGGCCATCTCCGCCTCCCACACCGGCAGGGCGGGATCGACGCCCCCGTCGGCCCGCAGCGAGACCACCCCGACGTGCGGCTTCTCGCCGCCGCGCAGCCCGCGGATGTCGGCCGCCACCACGAGCTGGCGGCCGCGCACGAGCGTGGCCGTGTCGCCGTCGACGACGAGCCGGCGGCGTTCGAGCGCGTCGTCGGCCGCCCCCTGCTCGGCCGGCATCCGCCACGCCAGCCGCGGCGGCTCGATCCGCACCCGTGACGGGGCGGCCCAGCCCGCCCACGGCGCGAGCAGCCGCGCGGCCGAGACGAGCAGGCTCTTGGGGGCGGCGAGTTCGTAGAGCCCCGCCAGGACCACGAGCCCCGCCAGCGCGTAGGCCAGCCGCAGGGGCACCGTCCGGTCGATCACGGCCTCGGTCGGCACCTGCGCCAGGCGCTTCGCCGTCCGCCGCTCGAGCGACCGCACGACCTTCTCGGGGTTCGACCCGGGATGCGCCTTCGCGAGCACGGTGTTGACGAGGTCGTTGTGCAACTCCGGATGCTCGCGCTCGATGGCCCGCGCCGCGTAGACGAGATTCACGCGATAGCGCACCAGCGGCAGGAGCCAGCGCACGGCGGCAGCGGCGAGCGCGGCCACGCCGAGCGCGAGCCAGCACCAGCGGACGGCCGGGGACAGGCCGCCCGGCACGAGCCAGTGCTCGACGAGGATGCCGGCCGCCAGCCACCCGACCCCCGCCACCGCCGCCCCGAGGACGAACGTCGTGAGGGCGACGCCCTTGAAGTCGGCCGTCGCGGCGGCCAGCCGGCGGGCGAGATAGCGGTCGGACTTCGACTCGGCATCCGGCCCCGGCCGCCACGCCGCCACGGCGAGGTCCGCCCCCGCTTCCAGCGACGGGGGTTCCGCCGGCGCGCCGGGGTCGGCCACCCCGGGAGGAACGGCGGTGTCGGAGACGGTCGCCATCGCGGGGCTCCAGATGATCGGCACAACCTTGGTTTCCGCACGCGCGGGGGTTTGCCGCACGCGCAGGGGCGGGCTCGACGGACCGCGGGCCCGCCCGCCGACTCAAGTATATCGGCAGCCATGGCCGGCCGGCTCGCCGCGTTGACGGCGGCGCGCGGCTGCTCCTATCGTGCCGGAGGGTTCGGGCACGGCCCGGATCGTCGGGCCGACACGCGAGCCTCGAGCCTCGAATCCATGTCCCTTCTTCCCGACGCCGATGCGTTCCGCCGGCTCGTCGACGGGTCGCGGGCCGGCACGGCGGCACGGCTCGCCCGCTCTGCCCTCGCCGCGGCGGCGGCGCCCTACGCGGCGGTCGTCGCCGCCCGCAACCGCGCCTACGACCGCGGGTTCCTGCCGACGCGCCGGCCGCCGGTGCCGGTGGTGTCGGTGGGTAACCTCACGCTCGGCGGCACGGGCAAGACGCCGCTGGTCGCCTGGGTGGCACGCCGCTGCCTGGCCGCCGGACGCAGGCCGGCGATCCTCAGCCGGGGGTATGGCGCGGCCCGCGGCACCACGAGCGACGAGGCCGCCGAACTGGCGCTCGTCGTGCCGGGTGTGCGGCACGTGGCCGACCGCGACCGCGCGGCGGCCGCGACGGCCGCGGTGGCCGCGGGCGCCGAGGCCCTCGTGCTCGACGACGGCTTCCAGCATCGCCGGCTCGCCCGCGACCTCGACATCGTGGCCATCGACGCCACCGATCCGTTCGGCTGCGGGCGGATCTTCCCCCGCGGGCTCCTGCGCGAGCCGCTCGCCGGCCTCCGCCGGGCCGGCGCGATCGTCCTCACGCGGGCCGATCTCGTCGCCGCCGACCGCTGCCGGGAGATCGAGGCCGCACTGGCGGCCGCCTGCGGCGACCGGGCTCCGCGCGTCTGCGCCCGCGCGGCACACGCCCCGCGCCGGCTGCGGTCGGCGGCCGGCGTCGACGCGCCGCTCGACGCGCTCCGCGGCCGCCGGGTCGCCGCCTTTTGCGGCATCGGCAACCCGGCGGCCTTCCGCAGCGCGGTCGTCCGGCTCGGTGCCGACGTCGTCGAGTTTCGCGCGTTCGCCGACCACCACGCGTTCTCCCCCGCCGACGTGGCGGCGCTCGCCCGCGCGGTGGCGGCAACGCGGGCCGACGTCATCGTCACCACGCTCAAGGACCTCGTGAAGGTGCGCCGGGAGAGGCTCGGCGACGTTCCCCTCGTGGCCCTCGAGATCGCGATCGAGTTCCTGGCCGGCGAAGACGACCTCGCGCAGGCGGTCGACCGGGCGATCGGTGCCTCCGGCGGCGACCGGGGATCCGCCGCATGACCGCCCCCGTCGAATGCTCGCTCGTCGTCACCACGTTCGAGAAGCCGCGGCACCTGGCGCTCGTGCTCGAATCGATCGCCGCGCAGGTGGGCGTGCGCGACCCGATCGAGGTGATCGTGGCCGACGACGGCTCCCGCGACGAGACCGCCGACGTGGTCGCCGCGTTCGCCGCCTCGGCGGCCTTTCCGCTGCGGTTCGCGAGCGAGCCGCATGCCGGCTTCCGGCTGGCGCGGGTGCGGAATCGGGGGGTGCGCGGGGCCGGCGGCGAGTACCTGCTGTTCCTCGATGGCGACTGCATCCTGCCGCCCGACCACGTCGCGGCCCATCTGGCGCGGCGCCGGCCGGGCAGGGCCTGCCTCGGCGGCTGCGCCCGGCTGTCGGAGGGGGCGAGTGCGGCGCTCGTGCCGGGCGCGCTCTCCGGCTTCGACCCGCGCCCGCTCGTGTCGCCGGCCGAGCGTCGCGCGCTCCGCCGGCGGCACCGCAAAGCGTGGTGGCAGACACTCCTCCGCCATCCCTCGAAGCCGCGGCTCGTGGGCAACAATTTCGGCGTCTGGCGGCGCGACTTCGAGCGCGTCAACGGCTTCGACGAGCGGTTCGTCGGCTGGGGACAGGAGGACGACGACCTGGGCCTCAGGCTGCGGGCGGCCGGCATCCGCTTGGAGTCGATTCTCGACCGCACGCACGCGCTGCACGTCTGGCATCCGGTCGACCCCTCGGCGACCGCGCGCTGGCGCGACGGTCCGAACGTCGCCTACTTCCTGCGCCGCGGGCGGCTCACCCGCTGCCGCCGCGGGCTCGTGGCACGGCCGCCCGGTGCGATCCGCTGGGGCCTGCCCGACACGCCGGGCGACGGACCGCTCGATCGCGCCCTCGCGGCGGCCATCCCGGCTGCCGCCAGGGCACGGCCCGCCGAGCCCTGCGAGATCGACGTCGTGATCCGGCCGGGGCGGGCCCGCTTCGAACGTCGGGCCGAATGCCGCCTCGTGATCGCGGAGCCCGATGCCGTCGTGGAGCCGTCGCTGCGCCGCCGCGCCGACCGGGTGGCCCGGGTCGTTGCAGCGGACGTCGTCGCCCTGCTCGACGACGTCGGCTGAGTGCACCAGATTCCGCAGAGTGCCGCTCTGCGGCTACTTGCGCTTCTCGTTGTGCACCGTGTGCTTGCGGAGCCGGGGCGAATACTTCTTCACCTTGAGCTTCTCGCCGCCGGTCTTGCGGCGGAGCGTGTAGTTCATGTCGCCGGTCTCCTCGCACACGAGGTGGACCACTTCCAGCTTTTTCTTGCCCTTGGCCATCGGAATGTTCGCTCGCGTGAGGGGGCCGGCGACGTGCCGCGAGCCGGAATCGTAACCGTCCCCTTCGCCGGCCGCCAGCCGCCTCGCGGCCGGCCTGGTTTGCGATCGGTCCCTCGGTCGATACTATTGACGAGGTAGCGGAGGGTTGGACGCCCCGATTCCGGGCCGCGTCGATCATGGCCAGCCAAATCCATCCAGCCACAGGCACGACGCCCCCGGCGACTCCCGCCGCCAGGGTGGCGACGCCGGCCTCCTCACCCAAGGCCCCCGCCGCCCAGGCCAGGGCGGCGGCTCCGGTGCAGCCCGTCCCTCCCAAGGCGCCGCCCGCGGCGCCGCCCGCCCGCGAACCGGCCGCTGCCGACGAAGCTCCGCGTCACTCGGCCGGCTCTCGTCTTCTGAGGACCGCGCCCGCCTGGGCGGTGAGCATGCTGCTGCACATCGTCGTCCTCCTCTCGATGGCGCTCATCGTGCAGGACCCTCCCAAGGAGGAGAAGCCGCGCGTGATCGTGGCGACGCCTCCGGAGGTGCAGGAGGAGTTCGAGGAGTTCGAGGAGGAGGCTCCCCAGCCGCTTTCGGACATCCAGGAGGTGAACGACTCGGTCGTCCTTCCCGACGCGGCCGTCGTCGAGAACGTGCAGGTGGTGAGCGACGCTTCCGACGTCGACGCCGCGGCCGTCTCCGTCGAGTTCACCGATTTCTCCACGGAGACCGCGGCGTCTTCCGACCTGCTGGCGAGCGTGGGTGCCGTCGGCGGTCAGGCGGGCGGTCTCGGCGGCCGCACCGACCCGAAGATGCGCGGCAAGCTCGTGCAGGCCGGCGGAGGCAACGCCCAGAGCGAAGCCGCCGTCGAGGCGGCCCTGAAGTGGATCGTGAACCACCAGTTGCCCGACGGCAGCTGGAGCTTCGACCATTCCAAGTGCCCGAGCTGCCAGGGCAACTGTCCGAACGCGGGCACGCTCCAGGACCGTGGCGGGGCCACCGCGATGGCCCTCCTGCCGATGCTCGGCCGCGGCTACACGCACAAGGACGGCCCCTACAAGAAGCAGTTCGAGGCGGGCATCGGGTTCCTGGCCTCGCTCGCGGCCCAGGGGCAGGGCAGGGCTTACGAGAAGGGGGGCAATCTCTACAGCCAGGGGCTGGCGGGCATCTGCCTCTCGGAAACCTACGCCATGACGCAGGACAAGCGGCTGCAGCTGCCGGCCCAGGCGGCGCTCAATTACATCATGGCGGCGCAGGATCCGGTCGGGGGCGGCTGGCGGTATGCCCCGAAGCAGCCGGGCGACACCTCGGCGGTGGGCTGGCAGCTGATGGCGCTCAAGAGCGGCCACATGGCGTTCCTGCAGGTGAGCCCCCTCACCATCAAGAAGGCGGTCGAGTTCCTGAATCGTGTTCAGGCGGACGACGGCGCCACCTACGGCTACACCGATCCCGGCAACGGGGCTGGAACGTCGGCCGTGGGCCTCCTCTGCCGGATGTATCTCGGCTGGAAGAAGGACAATCCCGCCCTGCAGCGCGGGGTGGCGCGGCTGGCCAAGCTTGGGCCGAGCAGGGATCTGTATTTCAACTACTACGCCACGCAGATCCTCCACCACATGGAGGGCGACGCCTGGGTGTCGTGGAACACGAAGATGCGCGACATGCTCGTCAACGCCCAGCAGAAGAAGGGGCATACCACGGGCAGCTGGTTCGAGGACTTCGGCAAGGGGCACGGGCCCGAGAAGGGCGGCCGCCTCTACACCACGTCGATGGCCACGATGATCCTCGAGGTCTACTACCGCCACCTCCCGCTCTACGGCCAGCAGAGCGTCGACGAGGACTTCAAAGAGTAGCGCGGCGGGGCCATCCATGGCCCCCGCCGCTTGCCGCTGGCTCGGCAAGCCAAGGTTGCCTCGCCTGCGGCGGCCGGCCTCCAGCCGGCCGTCGCCGTAAGCCGAAGCAGGCCCGAAGGGATGCGCCGGCGCGAAAGAAAGCGCCATCCATGGCCCCC
>Ga0214923_10004636_pt1 | contig 16448 bp, 19 predicted proteins | sample LL1510_MetaG_FD_177993 | JGI IMG/M metagenome (GOLD analysis project Ga0214923, IMG submission 177993) | Freshwater microbial communities from Lake Lanier, Atlanta, Georgia, United States - LL-1510 | ecosystem: Environmental > Aquatic > Freshwater > Lake | place: USA: Georgia | collected...
TGCCGCTCACCGCTTGCCTCCTTTATTTAGCAATGGCGTTCCGTTAATTACCGCCGTGGTGCGTGCCTGTGCGATGTCGCAGTAGTCGCGTTCTCGCTCGATACCGATGAACCGGAAGCCTTCGAGGATTGCCGCCTTGCCGGTTGAGCCGCTGCCAGCGAACGGGTCGAGGATTGTGCCACCGGGAGGCGTCACGAGGCGGCAGAGGTAACGCATGAGGGCGGTGGGCTTGACGGTGGGGTGGTGGTTGCGGCGCTTCGGCTTTGCTGTGCTGCGCCCACCGGGCACGTCGTCGCGCCATTGGTAGTTGTCATCGTCCATCGTGCCGCACTCGACCTCCTCCATTTCCTCGCACCCCTCATCCCTATCCGCCTTGCTCGCCTTAGCGCAGTAAAAAAAGCGGGCGGCGCTGCCAGAGTCGCAAAAGCCGGGTTTTGTGTCGCCGTAATGCTCTTGCTTGAATCCGCCACAATACGCCGCCGTATGCCCAGCGCGGCCACCGGAAGAAACGCCCGTTTGAGGAAACAGTCCTACAACCTCCTCGCTGCCGTCGTGGATGAGGTTCGCGGGCCAACGGCCTTGAGTATCAGGCTGGTTTGCATTTAATGGATCGTAATTATCTGGCAGGCCAGTTTGCGACGGGCGACCATTTGCCCTGCACTTGTAACCGCCGTTTAGTTCAACCCTACACCCATCCACGTTGATCGCCCCGGTCCCATGCTCCATCACATTCGCGGCAACCGTGCCCGTGAGTGGCTTGCGTGCCATCGTGATCGGTTCAAGGGCGGGTTTTAGAGCTGTGCCGAATCCTTGCCATTCATCCTTGAGGTTGTGCGATTTCGGAAAGCCACTATTGCCAGTGACAAACACCTTGCCGTTGCGGCGTGCGACGAACGCGCCGGATGGCACTCGGATGCACCAGACTTTGCCACGGTAGTGGATTGGCTCTACCCGCGCCAGATCGGGTCGGGTGAACCGTGAGCCTCGTAGAGTTTGTGATCGCGATTGCTCGCAAACAGTTCCAGATTCGCAATCGCATTGTCCTGTGGGTCGTGATTCCGATGATGCACCACTTCCGACCGCAGTAGCGGCCTCCCAATAGCCTGCGCAACAAGCAGCCGATGCTCCATAACATATCCGTCCTTGCGTGCCATCACCAAAAACTCCTCCGGACACCGAACATACTTTATCGGCTTGTAGTTGCCGTGCTTGCGGAAGTACGTCACGCCGCCCTTCCATGCCGGGTTGGCTTTCCCCCTCATCCTGCTGACGAAGTTCTCTTCTGATTCCTTCGTCCACGCCGCGCGGCCCTTGTGCGCGTGCTTCGCCCATTCCGCACCACGCACCCGCCCGTTGCATTGGCGGGAACAGAACACCGTCTCGTACTTCCTCAGCCACGCATCGGGTCGCCAAACTTCCTTCCCGCACAGTTGACAGGCAACCGTTTTCCCCTTTCGCTCTGCCATTGGCTTGATCTTGCCGGGGTTCTTCGGCACACACGCACGGCTGCAATACTGATTCCTTTTCGCTTGCTCCTTCGTGTGGCATTGAAATGGATTCAAGCAAATCTTGCACGTTTTCCAGAATGGGTACACGCGCTTCGCGTTCCAGTGTTTCGGCGAAGGCGAATGAGTAGCCTCTGCCTCGTTCAATAATGCAGCGATGGTTTCTGGAGACGATTTGGTCTGTGTGATCGCTGCGAATACTGAAGGCGGTATCGTCGTAGTCATATTGGACAAGCTCTTGAATTGGCTCCCATTGGAACTGGTCATGTTCGGCATTGTAACATAATGCGAGACTTCCAACAATGGCTTTATGGTATTGCTCCCACCGTCCGTTCACCAGAATCTCAGTGTCTTCGCTTAGGCACCCGTACACCCAAGCAATCATGTCGCGAATCTCAAACCCCGCATCCTCGATTCGCACGCACATTCGATGCTGCGTCCGCGTCCCGGCAAACGCGAGTAGATGCCCACCTGGTTTCAGCACTCGCAAGCATTCCCGCCAAATGTCCTCGCTCGGTACGTCGTAATCCCATTTCTTTCCCATGAACGCCAAGCCATAGGGCGGGTCAGTGACAACGGAATCAATCGAGCAATCCTCCATTCCGCGCAACACCTCCAGGCAATCGCCGTGGTGAATTTCAACCGCTCCGCATTCCGACTTCCAAATTGTCACCGCGCCGCCCTCCTCATTGCGTGGAAAATCTCTAACGCCAACGGTCCATCCGCTTCCGGCTCCGATTGCTCGATACCGTCTCGCCATTGCTGGTAGTGAATCAACTCATGCGCCGCTGAGCGCAGAACGCTATCCACCGTTCGCTTGCGACATGCGAGCCATATTTCCGCCGTCGCATCATCAAAGTAGAAAAGAGCGTCGCACATCGAGCCCGCGAGCCACACCTGTTCAGCGGCCAGCATTCGCACAAGCACCCGATGCCGTACATCCGCGACGACTTCACCGCACCGTAATCCCCGAGCGACACGAGAACGAAACTCCTTGCTTAGTTCGTTCGTCGTGTCGAATACGGTGGGGATGAGCGGCATTACGCTACCCCCGCAAATTCGAGCAACTTCCCTTGTATCGCCGCGACATCGCTATCGTTGTAAAGCACCGTTGATTGTGCCCGTATTGCCGCGTAAGATTGCTCGCTACGATGCCCGTTTACCGCACCCACGCCAGGCCGTTCGATGTACGCCATCTTGCCGCCAAGGAGGTGGATTAACTCGACTTCCTCTGGAAATCTGACATCGGTAAACACGACGTTCGTTCCCTCGGGCAGCGAGTCTACTTTCTTCCTTGCGATACTCACCCAGCAATCGCTGCCGTGAATTTCGCGGCCCGCCTCAGTTCCGTAGCGCTGGAGGAGTTCACGCACCTCGGGAATCTTTTTCGCCTCGTCCCAGCCGTGTTGAATTACCAGCCACCCCAGCCGCACGTAGTGATTGCCGAGAGGCACAAGCGGATTGAGTTGCAAGAGTCCGAGCCGCAACGGGTCCGCGAATGCGATGCGATACCAGCCGTGCGCCAGGAGGGCTTTCGCGGCCTCATCCTTGCCGCTACCTGGCGGACCCGATAAGCCGACCACACGCCGTTGAACGACAGGCAACCGCTCCCCCGCCAGTTGCAAAATCTCATGCGCCAACGAATGCACGCCGGTCGTAAACGCCGGGTTGCATCGCTTGCGGCAAAGGCTAAGGATTTGGTCGAGGACAGTCACTTGGCACCTTCATAATCTCAAGGATTTTCGCCGCCAGTTTGCGCGCCTCTGGGTCCCGTTCCGCTTGGCAAAGAGCGACGATTCGAAGCAGGTCGTTTTGGCATACGTGAATGTAGGTCATATGTTTAGCGGTCTCTTACCTTGCTAATTAACATCCACGGCTTTGTATATATGTTTGTTATTCCGTTCGGTATGATTCCTTGTCCCAGATCGCACGACACGACAAAACTTGGCTGTGCTGATGAATATTGTATATCTACTTGGCACCTAACTTTTACCACTGTTTCCGCCGCAAAATACCACAACAGCGAAAATGCAACTAATTGGTGTTTGTCGTCTGTCATATCGAACGTTTGGGTCTGAGTAGCCCCTCCCATAAACATGCTGACTCTCGCCGACCTATTGGAAAGCGGCACTGGATAATCGCTAGAGTCTCGCCAAAACGATGTTGGTCCAGTGTAACCACTGAATTTCACCCAAACTTGACCATCCACGCGATACAGTCCAGATTCTTTGGTGATGAATGTCCCGTCTGTGTATGGGTCATTTCCGCTAGGTATCGTGGCAATTAGTTTATCAACTGGTAATGTCGTTGTGTAAATTAAATTCGCTGTGAAAGTTCTCTCCGTAACGTTTGCTGGAGACGTGTATGTTCCAGAAAACGTTCCTTTTTCGTCTCCGTTTTCGTCGCGAAAGTCTAGTTTATATTCGGGGAATTGCAATCCATCGACAATGCTTGCATCCTGATTGATAGCGTATATTGATTGCTCACTTCGTGGTGGAAAACGCTGCCTCCGTTGCGTCCTCAACGTTGGCATTTCTGAATAGAGAACCCGTCGTACCGTTTCCTCTAGTTCGCGGGTCGCCTCGGGTGAAATCAGATTGCCGGCCATTAATTATTCTCCTTGAACCCGCGCGGCAAATTGAGCGACGCGAACCGCTTTCGTTTGTACGGCTCGAACGGTGGCAATAACACCGGATCGTTGCCCACGGGTAACAACGCGCCAGAACCGTTGAGCAATGCGGCCGACACTAGCCCTTCTATCTGTACTCGCTTTGTACCCTCGATTTTATAAAAACCGTAGTCATACAATTTCAGGTCCCATCCCTCGGGCTCAATCGCGAATTCCCATGTTTCTTCGTAATACCGTTGCCCGCTCGAAGAAAACATTTCCGTTGCTGTCCCTGGCACTTCCACCTTTACGGTTCCCGGTGGATTTCCCCAGAATGTGTCGCTGTTGATTGTGTCCTTATACTCGGAATTCTTTCCGGGGTCCGACTTGGCTACATTGCGAACAATGCGAATACCAAACTTGGTTTCGTCGCGCTCTTGTGGCGGGTCGTATGGTTCGCCAGCGCTGGAAGCTATTAATTTGCCTTTGCAGTCCTTCAGCATCGGTCGGCGAACCTTCATCGAGAACGTGCTGCACTTTGGTCGCCAGTCAAGCGGGTCCTGTTTTTCCTGGTTTGGATCGCGTTCGAGTCCTTTTGTCGAATACTCAACCGTTACTTGCCACACCTTGAGCGAGTCCTCGGAACTCTGTAGCGAGGCGCTGGCCGATTGTGCGTACATATACGGATCAACCGAGTTGCCGAATTGGTACGACTCGCCACGGCGGGGAATGCCGTTACCGGCAAGCACAATAAGAAAATCGTCTCGCCGGTCGTCGGTAATCACGCGATATAGCACCGACGCCGAGCGTTCGCCATCGATGGTTCCGCCGCCTGTGCATTCGAGTTGTTGTACGTCCGTTACCGCCATTATTTTTTGCCCCCAGCCGCAAACGACTCGACAGTGCCGACACCCTTGAACGTGGCCTCAAGACCGCCCTTGGCCATCTTCGCCAGAGATTTGGCCATCTCCTCCAGGGTCTTGAGTTGCTTCTCGTCGATGGTTGTTTTTGGTCCACCGCCTGCCATGTTTTTAATGATTGCGCTGTACGCCTCGCTCGATCCAGCCACGAGTGCGCCGGTCGGTCGGTACTCTTGCGGTTTCGCCTGTTCGCGGAGTGAACCAATAGCAGAACTTGCCATGTCGCCAAGTTGGCCCGCCATTCCCCAGCCACGAGCCACAAGCCCCTTTGCAGAGTCCAGTCCTTTCAACGCTGGTCCCTTGATCGCGTCTGAAAATGCGCCGGCTATAGACTTGAAGAACGTGGTCGGAGGTTTAATTTTTTCCAATCCTTTGAGCGCTTTGTCACCAGCTACGGCATTGGGTGCAACACGCTTATTGCCGACGATTTTGCCATCGATGGCGTCAAGTTGCGAAGCCATCTGCTCTTCGGTAAGCCCCTTTGCGGCACCCTCCGCTTTTGCTGCGCGGATAGCGTCAAGTCGCGATTGCAATGCTCCTATGCCTTGTTTGCTGCGACCAACAGCGCCGAAATCTTCCATCGTGGTCGTGCGAGATTTTTTGTACTCACCTATCGGCGAGCTGCCCCAGTTGTAAAACTCCTGCGAAGCATCAACAAAGCCCGCCGCTGACTCACCCCAGCTACCAATCTCGACGGCGATCTCTTTCACGACCGACAAAAACGATTGAGCCGCCGCGATAAGCCCAGGCAGTTCCGTTTCGCGAAATTTGGTGAGGTAGTCGTCAAGTTGGTTAAGCCCGCCCGTGAAATCAGCGCCAAGCAGACCCGAGGCGAGGTCCTTAAAAATAAGGTTTATTTTTTCATAGATTTTATCGAGCGTACCGCCAGTTGTTCCGGCAATTTTTTCCATCATGCCGCCGAAATCTCGTTCAGCTAAATCAATGAGCGAGTTGCGAAACAATGTCGCGGAAATCTTACCGTCTTCCATCGCTTTTGCGACGTCTTTGACAGGAATTCCGAGATTTCGCGCTAAGTCCTCGCGCAAGTTAATGCCACGCTCGGCAAGCTGGTTGAACTCTTGCCCCATAAGCTTGCCTTTAGCGTTCACCTGACCGAACGCAAGAGCCAACCCCGCCAGTTTTTCATTGTCGCCAAGCGATAAATCGCCAAGCGTTTTCATCGCCGGCAGTAAGTCCTCGGTGGCAATCCCCATGCCTTTTAGTAGGCGAATATTGTTGGTAAGTCCTTGCTCGTTAAATGGTGTTGCGAGCGCAAAAGCCTCAATGTCCTTCATCATCTTTGCCGCTTTGTCGCTCGATTTGAGCATCACCTCAAACCCGACTTTTGCCTTTTCGGCTTCCATTGCCAATTGAGCGCCGAATGCAATTTTCCCTGTGATCGCATTCCACGCCGAAGACATGGCGCCAGTGATGGCATTCGCTGCGACCATTGCGCCGGTATACTTTGCGATAGCGGATGCAGCCGACCCAAACGACGACTGTGATTTATTTCCGATCTCTGTGATTGCTTCGCCAGTGCTTCGCGTCTCGCCGCGTAGCGAGTTGAGCCCTTTAATCACCTTGGCGATGCCGAACTGGAAATCAGCAACGTCGAACGTGGCTTTTGCGCCTAGTGTTGCTACGTTGGCCATCTCAACACCTCGCTTTCATTTCCTTTGGCGAGCCGCTGCTCTTTGTCCTTGCGTTGCTCTAGTGTCAGCCGTTTTCGCGGTCGAAAATCAGATGGCCCAAGTGGTGACGATGGCGGTGACATCGAGAAATTTGCCATCGTCGCCCCAAGCATTCCGAATAGGTCATAATCATCTGGCAGCAGTCCGCGAGTGTCGGCGATTTCCAACTCTTGCAGATCATCGCTATCTAGCATTTCCCGTAGCACAGGAAGCGGTGTACGGTAAATGAGCGATAGTTTTAACCAGAACTGCCACCAATCCGAATCTACTTTTTTTCGGCTTGCTCTTTCGCTTCTTTACTCGCGCCGATGATTTTTAAGCACTCATCAAAAAGCGTGTCGATGATCTTGGCGTCGCCGCTGTCGAGTTCGTCCATTTCTTGACGACTAAACTCGAAATGGTTGCCGGATTCATCGCACAAGCACAACGCCACGAGATCGCCGCGCACGTGCGGATTGTCCTTGGCGGACGACTCCCATTGGGTACGTTGCCAAGCCTTGATACCGCCGACGTAAAACGGCGATTCAATCCCCTCAACAGTCACCGCAACCGGCTTTTTCGCCGTTGTTGCGGCACGAATGCTATTTAGGATTTCGCTCTTACTTTGCATCGGTCGTCACCTCGGCTTGCGTTGCTTGCTCGTCTTGCCACGCCTTGATAGCCGCCGTCACTTGGCGTAGCTCGTGGTCTTGCAATCCGTGCTGCGCGATTGGCGAGCCCGAGCCAGCCAGGCCGCAGTAGCCTACACGTTTCGCGACGCCGTTCTTGCTCAACGGGTGGTCCGTGATTTCCACGGAATAGACTTCGTTCAGAAACGGGACAATTTGTACTTTCATGTCACACCTTACGATGCAGAGGTATAGGTAATGGTGCCCAAATATTGGATTTTGAGCGTGCCGGTCATTTTGTCTTCAAGCGGAATCGTTGCGTCGTAATTTTGTAAGCCGCCACTACCGGAGATGGTTGCGCCGTTGGTTCCGCCAGCAGGAATCGGGCAGGTGAGAGTTACGGTCTCAGTCACACCAACCGGGAACGTAAGCGATGGATTATAGTCGTACTCGATTTCCATCATGGTGTTTGATTTCAAATCGCCGAACATCGCCGTACGTGTCCCGGTTGTGCTTAGGTTCGTGGTATCAATTACGGGCACTTCTGGCCCGGTGATTTTCACGCTTCGGATTTTGGGAGTGAAACTCGACGACGTTCCGAACGTAATCGTAGTTCCAGTTCCGACATCAACAGTCGCGGTCGCCATGGCAAAAGCCTCCTAGGTAAGCTTGGTTTGGTACGTAATCATCAAATCGATTGAGCGGATATAGCGCCACACGTCCGCGCCATCGTTGGGCGCGAGTGCTACGCCGTTCGCGTTCTCCACAAAACAGTTGCGGACATGCACGCCGCCCATCGTGGTTTGCTTGCCCTGCATCGTGCTTCGCACAACACGCCTAACAGCGTTCGCCGACGCCGCACTTGCTCCGTAGCTGTCAACCTGTATGCGAGCCGATGAAAGCCCATCCGCGCCTTGCATGTGATAACTCTCTACATCGCTTACCTCGCGGTAAACGATGGCAGGCATGGTGCAATTGTTTGGCAGGTCGTCAGGGTAAATCCGCGTGCCCACGAGCGCGGTAATTGCGCCCGTGGCGAGCAGATATTGACACACCGCCTCGGCAATGTCGGTTCCAGCCATTACGCCACCCTCGCTTTCGCCGCGCGGCGTTCAATGACTTTCTTCAACGCTGCCGCCATATAGTTGCTAAACATCTGGCGATGAGCGTCGACAGCGGGACGAAGGAACGGTCGCGGCTGAACGAAATCTGTAGTTCGCAACGAACGCAAGTGGCTTGGCATGATTGCTACGTGAGCCGCGCCGCGATGCGCTACTTTATGTCCAAACTCGACAAGGTGAGCGATGTTCTGCGGCACGTACTTTCCCTCGCGAACAATCGTCTTGCCATCGACAGGATCGACCGAAACCTTGCGGGGGGCGACAAATCCCTCTTTCTCTCCGCGAGGGCCGATGTACATCACCACGCGGCCTTGGTTGCGATATACAAGAACCTTTCGAACACCAATAGACTCACGAAGTAAACCTGTAATTTTCCCGTGTCCCGGCACAAGCAACGAACGAGCGGTACGAATCACCGGTTTCGCAACCGCTCGCATCGCCTGAGATGCCGCCGTGAGCGTACGTTCCGGTAGTTGCCGCAAGAGTTCTTTTAACTCCGCGTCTCCCGTGAGCGTAATCGATGGCATCTGATTAGGCATTGGCTTTCGCCTGTATTGTTAGTTTTTCGCGTCGTCCGTCCGTATCGAGTACGGAAACGACATTCAAAATCAAACTTTCCGAAGTCCAGTTAATTCGGTCACGAGGCGTAACCGTGAAAGCGCCTTGCGGGTGGTGCATTTCAATTAAATGGGTAGTTACATCTGACATTTGTTGACCACGCTTCACTTCGCCGCCCATCACACTATCAATGTGACACGGAACGTCGGAAGCAATCGCCGCCCATGACTCTGTTATTTCGTTGGTCGCGGCGTTGTTACCTGGCGTAGATCGCTCCACGTCGCACACATGTCGCATTGTTCCGATGTTTCTGAGCATTAGAACAACCACCAATTTGTCGACGCCCAATTAAACGCATACTGCGTAAATTCGTCGCCAACTTTATAGGATTCCAATAGCGATTGAGTCGCCATCGGCACCTCGTTCCACACTCCTTGCGCAACACTCTCTCGATGCTCAAACCAGTGGCCGATGAGCAACAGCATGGCTTGCTTTAGCCCCGCTGGCACGTTGACTGCCGCGTCGCCGTAGCCCGCCACATACTGCACTTTGATGGCGTCCGCTTGGTATCGCGAATAGGGAAAAATCACCTGATAATTGCAGGCAATCCGCCCCGGTTCGCGTCCCGTGCTGACTGTGTAATTCGTGTTCGCCCAGGTCTGTTCAGTGCCCTGCAAATCGATGTACTTCACAAATGTCACCGATTGCAGTGGCGGACGTGGCAAGAACATCGCCAGTTGTTGGTATGGGAATCTATCCATCGATAGTTCCCATGTCGTGGTGATAAATGAACGGTTCGTGTAGTCCTCGCACCATTTCCGCGCCGCTGAAATCATTGCAGCAATGCGAGTATCGTGAGCCGTGACCGCCGACGCCAAGTTAAGATGTTGCTTGACGTCGGCGGTTGAGAGCGGCTCAACCGATGGTTCGGTGATAACACGGAGTCCGTACACTACGACACCGCCGCGCTAAAAGGAGTTCCCTCGGCTCCAGTGCTGGCAGTCACACCAGACACCGCCCATACATTCGTCGCAATGTCAATCACGTCGATGTATTCGCCTACCTGCGTGCTGCCGGTAGTCGTACGATTGAGCGTGATGGTGTCATCGCTCGAACCAGCGGCGTAACCAAGTACAGCCGCCGAATTGTCGCTAAGAGTAAGAACTACGCCCTGCATGATGTCGGAGGCATTGGCAACCTGCACCTTGTGCGAATTGCTCGTTGCCTTGGTCGAAATCACAAAGCGATAGCGAACGCCAGACCCGCTGGAAGCTGGCAATGTGACTACGCTACCAGCCGCCGTATCGAGCAAGATAACCTTGCCATCATCGGCAGCCGTGAGCGTCTTGGTCGCGCCAGCCGCAAGCAAACGCTGTGAGGCATCGACCACGGCAGACACATTGACCGTGCCCGCCATGAGGTTGCCAACATCGGCATCAAACCAAATTGCAGCCATCGTTCAGCCTCCTAGGTTGCGGTGGAAACGGTTTGGCCCGAGAACGTCATGTTGCCGACTTGCCAGCCGGTCCCGTCGCTCACGAACTTGAACATGCCGCCGATCTTGTGACTGCTCGTAGAGAGCGCCACCGAATCCGCCGCAAGGTCGTTGTCGATGATGAGCTTGTCTGCTGGCGAACAATTAACCGTTAAGTTTTGGTCTGCCGCCGAGCCAACGAGTACCCAATTTCCAGCGCCGAAAGACGCCGCATCGGGGAGCGTGATCGTCACAGCGCCAGTAGCGCCGCGATTATTGAAAAACTTGCCCGCGTCGTTGACGCCGAGCGTAATATCAGCGGTTACGTTGATGTATTCGTAACCGCCTCCTGGTTGACGATAACCGGCCATTAAATCGGCTCCTTATTAGGCGAGTTTGAGACCCTTGAACGCCGCCGCTTGAATCGCGCGAGCGTCTAAACGCTTAAAGCCGATGAAGGCGGTTTGGTCGGTGTCGCGATAGCGTTCATCGAGACGATAGAGGCGAATGTTCGCCACATCGCGAATCAGGAACTTCTCGAACGCGCCGATAACAACCAGCTTTTGCCCGGTCGTGAACGTGCTCGACATTTGCTGATTGATGGTGACAGGCTTGCCGAGCAAGGTATCAGGCGCGCCAGCGATCAAGCCGGGTTGCCAGAGGTATTGACCAGTCGAATCCTTCAGTTTGCGGATGAACTTCAGAACCGTGTCGTGCATCATCCAGCCCACGCTTGACATGTCGCGATAGGCGGGATCGAGCGAATGGAACGTGTCAATCAGGTCATCGGCGCCGAAGGCCGTGGTGGTCGCGCCTTGAGCGCTAAACGTGGTTTCCGTCACAACGCCTTTCGGTTGGCTCGTGCCGGTTCCGGTGGTCATGTACGACGCTTCCACGCGACCAAAACGCTCGGCGAGAAGCGAAGAAATTTCAGCCGACAGGTTAAACGCCGAGTCTTCCAAGATTTCTTGCGAAACGAAAATCGGTTTCGATGAGAACTTGTAAGCCTTGAAAGTGATCGCGGCAAAAGTCGGGTCTACCGACGTGCCAAACGTGGTGGCTTCGGCAAGCAATTCGCCCGTGTTGCTCGTATCATCTACGGTCGGGTAGGGCATGTCGTTACCCGAGTCGGTCTTGAACACGCGGGCCACGTTGCGGACGCGAGCGAACGCCAACATCTTGCGCTCGAGTTCGTACATGAAGCCTTGCGGAATCGTTTCCTTACCGGCTCCACTGGTCGCGACGTCCAGACCGGCGCGAACTTCGCGAGTACGGTTGGAGCCTTGGAAACTCCAAGCCGGTTCGCCGTATTCCACTTTTCCGCGAATTTCGATTTCTCGAACAGTGGGATTAAAGCCCATCGCGCGGCAGGCGTTGCGTTGTTCTTCGTTGATTTCCTCGCCGCGACCCACCTTGAAATAGGCTTGCAGGGCGAGCCCGCGAACCTCATCGGCGGTTCGGGCGGCTACTTCAGGGTCGGCTTGACGACGATCATTGGCGTCCACGCCTACGCGCCGGTCTCCACGATTGGCGCGATCCTTGGCTTCCAGTTCGGCGAGTCGAGCCACGCGAGCAGCTCGGGCTTCCTCGCTCTTGTTGAGCGCGTCGAGTTCGCCTTCGACACCCTTGATTTGTTCGTCGAGACCGTTAGCACGGGTTTCGACGTCGCTCGTCCAGTTTTCCGGCGTGATTTCACACACCTTGCGATATTCGGCGATTAAGCCGTTTCGCTTGTCTACTAATTCTTGCTTCGTGGGCATTGATGCCGCTCCTGTGGTTGCGCCGGGAGCGGCTAGTAACGTAAAAAGCCGCGATCACCGGCAGTTTTTGAGACTGCTGGCAATCGCGGCTTCTTGGGCCGGTCGATTGACCGAAAATTGAAATGTCAGTGGTTATTTAACCACATAATTATTCATGCGTCAAGTATTTTCGCATCTGAATTTGATGCACATTTCGTTGATACGTTAAATATTCACGTTCCGCCTGTTCGTGGTCGTCGCTACGCATCCCAACCGACGTGCCGCTATATGCCGGTTCCGCCACAGGTCCGACGTCCAGCAAATCGACGTCTTGGAGTTCGCGCACATCGTACGATTGCCCGCGAGAAATCGGCGCACGCTTAGCACGGAATCCAAAAGACGAGCCGCGAACATCGCCACGCTCGACAAGTGTCGCGACATCGTTGCCCGCCTGCGTATTCGGCAGATCGATTTCATAGCGCAAGCCTCGTTGGTCAACGAATAAACGCAACGTGCCAGCATCACGCGAGCCGAGAAGCTGCGTATGGTTCCACATGCCCTTAACATCGCGCGGGCCGCCAACTGCCGTCGAAAACGCTGTCGACGCGACACGCTCCTTGAGCCCTTGGCGTAGTTCGTATTCCGTGCCCGGGTCGTCGCTGCGATAGAATACCGCCGCGTAACCGTGTAGCACTCGCTCCCCGCTTTCACGTTTCTCGATTTTCAGACCATCGCCTAGATAGCTTCGCCGTTCCATGTTAACGCCTCCGTTTTCGTTGCCCATTGATGAATTACAGCCGGTAATTGCTCGCCGCTCGTGGTGTTCGCGATATTCCGCAGCTCGGTAACAGCTTGCTCCACGATGGCATCGTTGCCGAGAAGTTGCCGAGATTCGTCGCGATGACTGGCGAGGTTGCCATCGATCCACGTAACGAACGAATTTGCGTTGTTTGCCTTGTGTCGCGCGTTGCTGCCCAAATGAAACACCACCCGGGCGAAATTATGCCGTTTTTGTACCATTTCCGGCGTTTCTTGCTGCTTTTCCGCTGGTTTTCCTTCGTTTTCGTGCGGTGTTTCGTCCTCTTTTTCGCCCAGTTCTGGCGGCTCTTCTTGCGTCTCCGCTTGGCTAGAATGGGTGGCGGGATTGATAAATTCATCGCCACCGTCGTATGGTGGCAAATTGAAGTCCTGTCGGGCTTCGTTCGGGCACTCGATCATGCTTCCGATCATCGTTTGATGGTACTGCGCACGTTGCAGCGGGTTCATTTTGAGTAGTTCGCGGACATCATGTTCAAACCAATACTTTCGACGGCGCTTGGGGTCCAATAGTTTTTTATTGCACTCTTGTGCAATCGCTTGCAGCCAGTGGCTTAGTGTGTGATCTAGGTAAGCTTGATTGTCCTCGGTCTTGCTGTTGTAGCTCACTGAGTCCGATAGTCCGAGTTTGCTTGGCGCGATATTGAACCACCTCGCCACCTCGCGCACCACCTGTTCCGCCGACTCAACCAGTTGCGATTCTCGCGGGCTTGTTTGGGCTTGGTGAAACTTCGCATTGTCGCGCAGAATCACGGTTTTGAATGGATTGTCGGTTCCTTCGTACTGCCGCTTGAAGCCTTCTTCAACTTGGTCTCGGGCGGGTTTACTCATCGCGGCAGGCAACTCCAAAATACCGCCCGTTCGCCCGCCATGTTTGAAGAATCGCGACCGGAATTTATCGTGAGCCAATGCCAACCCGATTACATGCCGAGCGGTTTCCACGAGGTTTACAGCGGTCATCGATTCGTAAGCTGGTCCGCTAATATGCAAGACGTCGCGGTAACTGTGGGCTTTTTTGCTGTCGCTCGCCGTGTCCTCGATCACCCAATATTCACCAGCTCGCCGTTCCAACGAGCATCGCGATGGCATCAAGCGTTCGAGCGACTCGACACCCATGTCATATAGTTCGCGGTTGATTTTGCAGTAGGCGTTACCGTAGAGCATCGCCTCTACCATCACGGTGCGCCAAAAGCGAAAGGCGTGCTCATGCTCGTTTGGGTCGCACTCCACAAGCTGCGTGAGCGGATCGTCTTCCATCTTGTCGTGAATGCCGTTGCTGTAGCGATAGAGCGCCAGCGGGAGCTTCGCCACGTCGCCAGAAATAAGGCTGATTGCTTGCCACACCGCGCCACATGCTAGGGCGTCTTTCGGCTTGATTGAGTCGCCGGTATACGCGAGAAAGGCCTCGCCGAACACCTCTTCCCACACCTCGGGAGCGTTAAGTGGCAGATTCGGATTATTCAGCGAAAAGTAGGCAGAGCGGGATTCCGGTTGCACATGCACACCCGCATAAACCACCGTGGAATAGTCCATTTAGCCCGCCTCCAATGGGTTTGAGTCGTAAAAGCTTACCGCTTGTTTTTCAGCGAATAGACACCCTTGAAACGCCATGATGAGCGCCACAGCCGCATCGATTTTGCTGGCGATGTTTTTCTTGTTTGGCATCACGAGCCCATTCGCGCCAGTCGCGTATTCAAGGTTGCCAATTTGCCACGCAAGAACAGGGTCGCCACCGTGAATAATGTTCCCAGCCAAGCATTCATCCTGAAATCGTTCGCACGGTTCGTTGTATTTGTTGGCGGTTTGGGTGAACGGGAAAACCTCAATTCCTCGGGCTTGCAGGCGGTTCATTAACTCCGCAGCTCTATTCGGGTCAAAAGCCCATTGCACAACGTTGTAAACCTCGGACCACTTAACGATTTCCTCTTCAATTTCGTCGTAAAGAATCAGGTCGCCTTCTATGACTCCGAGCCGCCCTTCGTAAATCCATGTCCTGAATGGTTCGCGGTCCAAACGCAAGCGACCGCCAGAGCATACCCACGACTTGGAAATCGTTTCCCAGCGTGTAGTTTTTCCGCTCGCATCGCGGATAGGGAAGCAAGCCGAAATCGAAGTAAAGTCCCGCGTTCGCGAAAGGTCGACGCCGCCGCGTCCCTCTTCCCAGAGAGTGTGTTGCACCAGCTTGTTGCCACGCTCCCAGGCCTCGGGCATGATGGCGCGAGAACTAGCGGAACTCTTGACGTTGCATTGGTAGCGTATGAATTCGCTGAGTGCTGTCGGTAATTCCTTTGCCCTCCGTGCCTGCGAAAGGTAATAGTCGTAAGGCACCGTCACACCCAGAGACGGATTAGCCTTGATCCAAACAGCCTCGTTAAATGGGTCGTCGCCATCGTCAATAGTGCAAATGAACGGAAAATAGGTATCGTCGCAAACAGTTTTTGTCGTCACTGATTCCGCCACCCAGCACGCCATTCTGTGTTCTTCTTCCCAGAGCAAACTAGCATCGCTGCCCGCCGTGGTGATGTCGATCATCAACGGTTGTTGTCGTGCTGCCATACGCGACGGAAGTTTGCCGCAACCCTCGCGGTGAACCTCGCGAAATGCGTGCAGTTCGTCGCGAATAATGGCATGGGCATTAATACCGTCTAGGTTTGGGCCGACAACAATCGGGCGAACAATGGAATGGTTTTCTGGCCATTCGATACGATGAGGAGCTTTATAGATTTGTGAGCTATCGCGAGTGTATTCACAGCCCTCAACAAACTTAACAGCTTGGTCGTAGAGAATGCGAGATTGATTTAGTGTCGTGGCAACGACATACACCTGCGCACCGGCCTCAACCGGATCGTCAGCCATTGCCAATAGCAACGCCAACGCCGCCATGAATGTCGTCTTTCCTGCTTTCGCTGCCACGTTAATGTATGCCCTTCTAAAACGTCTCAAACCATCCGACTTACGCTTCCAGCCAAATATGCTCCAAATGCAAAATGCCTGCCACGGTTCTAGCTGCAACGGCTTACCGGCAAATTGTGCGCCCTCAGTGTGCTGCCAGCCGCCGAACATAGAGCACATGATTTCCGCTGAGTCCTGGTCAAAATAAATCCCGCGTTCCTCGCCGGTTTCTAAGTCCCATAAATGCCGCTCAACCGCCAACCGTTGATACTTGCCGACCACTCGCGATCCGTCCATTACGCTCGCTATGTAGCCCTCTATCAATCGGCGATAGTATGCCCTGTCCACACGTTGCTTAGCTTCCTATTTTCTTTCGGAGTGCCTCAAACGGGTTCGCCGCCTTTGGCTTTTCTGGGACGATTCCCATGCCGTTTCGGCTGCCAGCGTTCATTCCCATCGCATCTTCGAACCTCTTCATCTGCACCGCTAAATCGTTGGCGATTTTTACCTCTGGTC